>Ga0192242_10205_pt1 | contig 28322 bp, 27 predicted proteins | sample Koala_Koa27_J3_FD_131235 | JGI IMG/M metagenome (GOLD analysis project Ga0192242, IMG submission 131235) | Enriched cells from koala feces incubated with labeled cellulose particles, San Francisco Zoo, California, United States - Koala_Koa2-7_J3 ...
TTAAACGATATTGATTATTTAGTTTTGCATCAAGCGAATTTAATGATGAATGAAAAAATCAGAAAGAAATTGAAGTTAGATATCAGTAAAGTTCCTTATAGTTTAAAAGAATTTGGTAATACTTCCTCTGCTTCGATTCCATTAACGATGCTTACTCAAACAAAAGATTCTGTAGATAATCAAGAAAGAAAGTGGGTCGCTTGTGGTTTTGGTGTAGGTCTTTCTTGGGGATCTGTAGTGTTTAGTACTAAGAATATCGTATTTCCAGATTTGTTAGAGTTGTAACTATGGAATTATATAATCCTTTTTCATTACAAGGAAAAAACAATTCTTGTAACAGGGGCTTCTTCTGGTATAGGAAGAGCTACAGCTATTGAATGTGCAAAATTAGGTGCTTCAGTCGTTATAACGGGAAGAGATGCATGTCGTTTGAATGATACTTTTTTGTCTTTAATGAGTACGGCTACGTCTCAACATATTCAGGTTGTTTCTGATTTGTCAACAGAAGATGGAATTATAAATTTGGTGGAGCAAATTCCGGAATTAGACGGTTGTGTGAGTAATGCTGGAATTGTAGGGCTAACCCCTATACAGTTTATTACAGTTAAGAAAATGGAAGAAATGCAGTGTATAAATTTGCTGGCTCCTGTTTTATTAGTAAAACGAATCTTAAAACAAAAAAAACTTAAAGCATGCTCTTCAATTGTGTTTACTTCTTCTGTAGCAGGTGTTTATCGTGTATCGATGGGGAATGCTATTTATTCAATGACAAAATGTGGAATTGATGCATATATGCGATCTGCTGCTTTGGAATTAGCACCTAAGGGAATTAGATGCAATAGTGTTAATCCCGCAATGGTTGAAACCCGGATTTTGAATCGTGGGCAATTAACTTCTGAACAATATGAAATGGATAGGTTAAGATATCCTCTTAAGAGGTATGGAAAGCCGGAAGAAATAGCGTGGGCAATTATTTATCTATTATCAGATGCTTCTGCATGGGTTACAGGTATTTCTCTTAAGTTGGATGGTGGAATGACATTGAGTTAAAAATGGAACATTTATTATCTAATAAAGTTTGTATCATTACTGGTGCGGCACAAGGCATCGGTAAGTCTATAGCCGAGCGTTTTGCCAGTGATGGAGCTATTGTATATGCTTGCGATAGGCAGGAGGGCAGTATGAACGGTTGGGTAGAACAATGTGCTGCCGAGAATGATACTAGGGTAGTGCCTTTATATTTTGATGTGACAGATACCGTTGCTGTAAAGTCTGCTTTTATGTCGGTATTTAAACAAGAAGGCTGCATCGATGTACTGGTCAACAATGCTGGTGTCGTGTTTAATAAGAAAATCGGCATGATAGTCCGTCCGGAAACGGAACTGATGTTTAGGGTGAATGTGATTGCGGTCATAGAGATGGTGCAGCTGGTTTCACGCCTGATGGCTCGGGGTAAGGGAGGTTCCATTGTCAACATTGCTTCTGTAACAGCTGTGTTGGGTTCGCCCGGACAGTCGGCTTATTCGGCTACCAAAGGTGCAATTATGTCGTTCACTAAATCGGCAGCCAAGGAATTGGCTGGTTTGGGAATTCGGGTCAACGCGGTAGCACCTGGTATTGTGAAAACAGAACGCTTCTCTGAGCTGTATGAAGAGAGTGGTGAAAAGATAGATACACGTATTCAGAAAATTGCATTGGGACGTTTGGGTACACCGGAGGATGTGGCAAATGCCTGTGCTTTCCTGGCATCTGACAGGGCTTCTTATATATCTGGTCAGATACTTGGGGTAGATGGATGTGCGTCGATATGATGATTTGAGTTTTTGAGTTTCTAAGTTTATAAGTCCTTTAGTTGGATTAGTCATAAGCTAAAGAGCTAAATGTTTTACAAATGATTTTACGTTTAAATGAGCATCCGCAGGAGGCGGTTGCTGTTCTTGATACTTCAGGAAATTCCCTGAAGTATGGAGAATTAATAGCCTTCGCTGAGGAATTGACTGGTTTTCTTCCTCATCGTTCTTTGTTGTTCTTGCTTACAGAAAACAATGTAGGGGGTGTGGCGTGGAGTATTGGAAGTATAAATGCCGGACATGTTCCTTTATTGTTGAATGCACATATAGAGGACGGATTGTTTCAAAATCTGTTTGATATTTACAAACCTCCTTATTTGTGTGTGCCTTCTTCATTAGCTATTAAATGGTCGTATGAAGTGGTAGCTGAGCGGTATGGATATAGATTGTTACGGACAGGGCAACCTGCGTGTGCTATGTATGAGGAACTGTCGCATCTGTTACCTACTTCTGGTTCCACTGGAAGCCCTAAACTGGTGCGTCATAAATATGCGAATATTGAGGCTGCGGCTTTGAATATTTCCACTTTCTTTGAATTGACGGACAAAGAACGGCCGTTGTTGGTATTACCCTTGTACTATACGATGGGGCTTTCTGTTGTTTTCAGTCATTTATATGTAGGAGCTACTGTGCTGATTACGGGATTGAACATGACAGATAAAGCTTTTTGGAATTTTATGAAGGAACAGCATGCTGCCAGCTTCACAGGTGTACCTTACAGCTTTGAGATATTGAATCTGATGCGTTTCTTCCGTATGGATTTACCGGACTTGACTCTGTTGACACAAGGTGGTGGGAAGATGCCCCGGGCTTTGAACTTAAAGTTTGCCGAGTATTGTCGGGAGCATGGAAAACGTTGGATTGCCACTTACGGACAATCGGAGGGGACAGCGCGAATGGCTTATTTGCCTCCTGAATTTGCCATATCCAAATGTGGAAGTATCGGCCGTGCGGTGCCCAATGCCGAGTTGTCGTTGGTTGATTCGGAGGGAAAAATTATAGAAACACCGAATACGGAAGGTGAGATGTGCTATCGGGGTAAGAATGTGACATTGGGTTATGCCCGTCAACGCGAAGACCTGATGTTGGGTGACGAACGGCATGGGTTTATGCGTACCGGTGATTTGGCTTATCGCGATGAGGACGGATGTTACTACATTGTCGGCCGTATGGGACGTTTCTTGAAATTGTTTGGTATGCGGATAGGATTGGATGAATGTGAGCAGATAATCAAAGCCAAATATCCGATTGAATGTGCTTGTGTGGGTACTGATGACAAGATGACGGTTTATATCACCGATCCTCAGTTTGCAGTTCTGGTAAAGGAACGCCTGGTGGATAAGACTAAATTGGTAGCCTCCGCCTTTGAGGTCAAAGTCGTGGACGTTATTCCTAAAAATGAAGCTGGTAAAGTATTATATAGTAAATTAACCGTTTAAGAATTAAGATTATGACAAATATTGAGAAATACAATCAGGCGTTTGTAGAAGTTTTTGGTGTGAATGAATCTGCATTGAATGAAGGTTTTGCTAAGGACAGTGTAGATGGATGGGATTCTGTTCATCAGTTGAATATCATTGCTCTGTTGGAAGAGTCGTTTGATATTATGTTTGACCCCGAAGATATTATGGAGTTTACTTCGTATGGAAAAGGCCGTGAAATTTTGAAGAAATACGAAGTGGAACTGTAAAAGTAAATAGTATTTATGGCAAGGTGGACAATAAAAAATGTAGGTATAAAAGGGGTCTCCATGGCTGTTCCCAAAGAAGTGGTTCATACTGCCGATTATGACTTCTTTACGCAAGAAGAGGCGGATGTTTTTGATAAAACGGTGGGAATAAAAAGCAGGCACATTGCTCCAGAATCAGTATGTGCTTCTGATATGTGTCAGGCTGCTGCCGAACAGTTGTTGTCGGATTTAGGATGGGAAAAAGAAAGTATTGATGTTTTAGTATTTGAATCTGTAACAGGTGATTATCGGACACCTCCTACGTCATGCATCCTACAGGATAGATTAGGTTTGTCGGAAAATTGTTTCTGTGTGGATGTCCCGATGGGATGTTGTGGATGTATGTATGCGATTACGATAGCTGGTAATCTGTTAACTACCGGTAATGTGAAGCGCGCTTTGTTGCTGGTAGGTGATACCGCATTGAGAATGGGTTCGATGAAAGATAAAAGTCGCGTTCCCTTGTTTGGTGATGGTGGTACGGCATTGGCGTTGGAATACGATGAGAAGGCTCACGATATTATTGTCGATTTTCATACCTATGGTAAAGGTTATGAAGCATTGATGACACCGCATGGTGGCTTCCGCCATCCGGTTACACCTGCTTCGTTTGAGTACGAGGATTTTGGAAACGGTATAGTACGTGCCCCTATTCATACGTTGATAAACGGAATGAATGTCTTTTCATTTGCAATTTCCCGCCCTCCTAAATCGATGGAGGCATTTATGGCTGATTATCAAATTGACCGTAATACGGATATAGATTATTTCCTGATTCACCAAGCTAATAAGATGATTGTGGATCGTATCGTGAAGAAGTTAAAACTTCCTGTCGAAAAGGTGCCTTATAACTTGGAAGAATTTGGAAATTTAGGTGGGGCTTCTATTCCATCGCTGATGGTGACCCGCATTGCAGAACGACTGAGAACTCAAGAAACTACATTATTGATGTCTTCATTCGGACTGGGATTAAGTTGGGGAACAATGTGGATGAAGACGAAGCCGATGTGTTTAGCTTTCATGACAATGTAAATTAAAAGAATTATATGTTAGGGAAAATTAGAATGTGGGCATATCAAATTGTGACAACATGGAGGCCTTGGTATTTGAGAACATTTGTGGGTATGGATATTGGTAAGAATGTTGTAATATCTCGTAAGGCAGTGCTTGACAGAACGATAAATCCTCGTGGAATACATATAGGTGATTATACGTGGATAGTAGGAAATGCTTTGATATTATCTCATGATTATTTTCGTAGATTAAAGCAGGATACATATATAGGTAATAAATGTTTGATAGGTACGAGAGCGATAATTTTACCAGGTGTAAAGATAGGAGATGAGGTCGTTGTTGGCAGTGGTTCGGTAGTAACTAAAGATATACCATCAAACCGTATTGTTGCAGGAAATCCAGCAAAAATTATAAAATACAATATACGGGTATCTGAAGAAGGTGAAATCTTTTATGATTAAAAGTCTAACTAACATTTTTTTATATACATTATGGATAAAAATTATTTTATAAGCAAGTTTGCAGAACAATTTGAAGAAACAGATCCAGCTTTAATAAAAGCAGAAACTCGTTTCCGTGATATTGAAGAATGGAGTTCTTTGGTACATTTATCAATCATTATGATGTTGGATCAAGAATTTGGTGCTTCTATTGATGAAGATGATTTTAATAATTTACATACAGTAGAAGATATATATAACTATATTAATAAGTAATCATGGCATTTCTTCAGTTTGAAGGGGTAGGTGTAGCGGGCTTATCAGCTTGTGTACCTAAGAATATTATAAAAAATTATCAATATACAGACTATTTCCCTGCAGATGTAGTAAAAGAGGTAGTTGATAAGATTGGAATTGTAGAGCGTAGATTTGTAGATAAGGATACCTGTAGTTCTGATTTATGTTTTGCTGCAGCTGAAAAACTTATTTCTGACATGCAGATTTCCAAAGAGGAAATAGATGTGTTAATATTTATTTCTCAGACGCCTGATTATAGAATGCCTGCTACATCTGTTATCTTACAAAATCGTTTAAGATTATCACATCAAACAATCGCTTTTGATATTAATTTGGGGTGCTCGGCTTTTATATATGGATTAACAGTTGCATATTCGTATGCAATGCAGCCTCATATTAGAAAGGTTTTGTTGTTAGATGGAGAAACCCGTTCAAAAGTTTATTCTCCTAAAGATAGAAAAACGGCTTTTTTGTTTGGTGATGGAGGGGTGGCAGCTATAATAGAAAGAAATCCTCAATTTGGACATTCCTATTTTTCACTTAACTCTGATGGCTCTCGTGAATCTTTGATAAAAATCGATGCTGGCGGATATCGTATTCCTAGTTCGGTTGATACAGTAACAGAAAAGGTTGTTGATGAATATGGAAATATTCGAACTGATGAGCAGGGCTATATGAGGGGAGGGGATGTTTTTAATTTTGTTATTCGTGAAATACCTAACGATATAAAGGCATTATTACTTTTTGCAAAAAAAGATATTCAAGATATGGATTATTATATTTTTCATCAAGCAAATAATTTTATGAATTCATATCTTATTTCGAAATTAAAGATTGATAAACAGAAAGTCCCTTCTACAATAAGTAAGTATGGCAATGTCTCTTCTGTATCTGTCCCTTTAACAATAGTTTCTGAGTTAATGGATAAATTAGAAGGAAAAAAAACATTGTTATTAAGTGCATTTGGAGTAGGTATGACTTGGGCTACTGGTATTATAGCTTTAGATGCTTGTAAAATAAGTGATATTGTAGAAATTTGAAAATGGAACGAGAATTTCTTTCGTTGAAGAATAAGGTTATAATGGTTACAGGAGCATCTTCAGGCATAGGTGCTTGCTGTGCCATTGATTGCAGTCGTATTGGTGCACGGGTAATATTAATTGGGCGAGACCAAGAACGTTTGAATAACACGTTATCGCAAATGGATGGTGAAGGGCATCTTACTCTGTCTTTTGATTTAAATAATATAGATGAAATAGTTCATCTTGTTGATGAATTACATTGTAAATATAGTCATATTGATGGTTTGATACATGCCGCCGGAATAGAGAAAACAGCACCATTAAAATTTCTTTCTGCTAAGGATTATGAAGACGTATGGCGTATAAATGCATTAAGTACTTTTGAGTTAATAAAATGTATATCAGCAATAAAATATAAAAATAATGGCTGCCATTTCGTTTTACTCTCTTCTATATCATCAGTCATTGGTCGTATGGGAGTCAGTGCATATGCAGCGTCTAAAGGAGCTTTAGTGGCAGCAATCCGGCCGATGGCTTTAGAATTAGCAAAGAGAGAAATGACTATAAATTGTGTATCACCTGGTACGGTTTTAACACCAATGATGAGTAACTATTTGCAATCCTTATCTGAAGAGGAAAGAAAAACGCGTTTATCAGGTTTTCCATTAGGAATAGGAAATGTAGAGGATATTTCAAATATTTGCGTGTTTTTGTTGACATCTAGGGCGCGTTGGATTACAGGGCAAAATATAATTATTGATGGTGGGTATACAATACAATAAAAGATAAGATGAATCCGATTGTTATAAAAAGAACGTCAGAACTGAGCCGGGAAGAAATTGAACAAATATGCACTTTGTTTAACAAAATATTCCCTAATCATTCGATATCACCTCAAAGCTATGTGAATCATTATTCATCTACTCCATTGGGATATTCAATTCATGCTTTACTTAAAAATGAGGCAGGTGATATCGTGGGTAATCATAATTTATTGCCAAATTTCTATTTATTCGATGGTAAGCGGGTTTTATTTGCTTATGGTGCAGGAACAATGATTCTGAAAGAATATCGTAATTTTCTAACTTATAGAAGACTTATTGCTGATAGTCAGAAATATGCTGTTGAAAAAGAAAATTGCTCCTTTTTAATGGGTTTTCCTAATGAAAATGCTTATCCAGTTCAAAAGAAAGGTCTTAAACGGCAGGATATTGGTAACTTACCAATTTTTATGTTGCCAATACATATAGGGTGTATCAAAAAAAGCCTCTTTTTATTTAATGGAATATCGTCATGTTTATCTAAATTGTTTCTTCTATTGTCTAAGATTTGCCTTGGCTCTAAAAAAGAGCATATAGCGTTGGTTCATAAGGATCATAGCTCTTTTGAACGATGTCGATATGTTGATGCTAAATATCATTTTATTAGAATGCAAGGCTATTATGGAGTGTATTGTGTTTCAGATTACAACCAAGTTAGAACCGCTTTTATATTGGATGTTAATCCATTATCACAAAGAAATTTTGATAGCATAGTAAGGACTGTATATAAGGAGTGTAAGGCAGATAAGATAGATGCGATAATGTTTGTTGGATATTTGCCATTTAAATCTAAAACTTTATTTAGGGTTCCTGAAAAACTGTCTCCTAAAAAATTTTATTTTGTAGGAACTATTTTTGACAATACAGTGATTGATAAACGCATTTTTGAACTCAGAAATTGGGAAGTGAGTTTGGCTGATTATGATTTGATATAGGAAATAATGAAAATATTAAGTTTTGATATTGAAGATTGGTGGGTTTATGACCATTATAGCATAGGAGAAAGGAAAGACTGGCTGCCACGTATAGACAATTATCTTGCACAAATTTTGGATTTGTTGGATAAACGTGGCATGAAAGCTACTTTTTTTGTCTTGGGAGAGGTTGCTCAACATTCTCCTGAAGTGGTGAAGCGAATATCGGCAAGAGGGCATCATATTGGTTGTCACTCCTTCTCTCACGTTTTTTTAGGAAAGTGTAATCGTGAAGAAGTTGTGGAAGATACGCGGAAGGCTATTACTACTATTGAAGATTGCATAGGTTATAAAGTTAATGCTTATCGGGCACCAGCTTTTTCAATTACAGAAAAGAATAAGTGGGTACTTGAGGTTTTAGCTGAGAACGGAATTAAATATGATTGTTCTATATTCCCTGCAATACGTAGTTTTGGTGGATTTCCAACATATCAGACTAAATATCCGGCTACCATTGAAATTTCAGGTTACAAGATGAAAGAATTTCCAATGTCGCCTGCGACAATTTGGGGGCGTGACCTTGTATATTCTGGTGGTGGATATTTTCGCTTGTTTCCTTATTGGAAAATTAAGTCTTTGGCTGAAAATAGTAATTATGCAATGACTTATTTCCATATTAAGGATTTTGACAAGAATCAGAAACGTCGTTATCATTCTTTCGAAGGAGAATCAGCATTTGCTCGTTATATTAAGAATTATTACGGGTTGAATGGTAGTTTTAGGAAATTTTGCAGTTTCGTTTCCGACTTTGATTTTCTTAGTGTAGAAGAAGCTGATAGGCAATTAAATTGGAGCGAACTTCCTACAATTAAATTATAAAAATGTATCGTGCTTTTTTAAAACATCTAATTGACTTCCTCCTCGTTCTTTGTGCCTTATTAGTGCTTTGGCCTATTCTATTAATCATTATTATTTCCCTTCATTTTGCCAATAAAGGTGCCGGGGTGTTCTTTACTCAAGACCGTCCGGGAAAGGATGCCAAGATATTCAAGGCTATCAAGTTTAAAACGATGACCGATGAACGGGATGCGGAAGGAAAATTGTTGCCGGATGCAGAACGGTTGACCAAGGTAGGCAGGATTGTGCGTTCACTGTCTATTGATGAACTGCCGCAGTTGATTAATGTACTGAAAGGAGATATGGCATTGGTCGGGCCACGTCCGCTGTTGCCTAAATATCTTCCTCTCTATTCAAAAGAACAGTATCGGAGGCATGAGGTGAGACCTGGCATTACCGGTTGGGCGCAAGTAAATGGACGTAACAACATATCCTGGACGAAGAAATTTGAGTTGGATGTGTGGTACGTGGATCATTGTTCTTTCTGGCTGGATGTGAAGATTATTTTTCTGACTGTAAAGAAGGTGTTCTTCCGGGAAGATATATCAAAAGAAGGCGAGGCTACCACTGTTCCTTTTGATGGCACAAACTAGGTAAATGATGGAGGTTTATCGGATAATAAATTCTGTTTTTACTTCCAATACTTTTGTATTGACAGACGAACAGTCGGATGATTGTTGGTTGGTAGATGTGGGTGATATAAATCCTGTATTGCAATATGTGGCGGACAGACAGGTGCGTGGATTGCTCGTAACGCATACGCACTATGATCATATCTATGGTATCAACAAATTGATAGAACATTTTCCGGAATGTGTAGTATATACCTCGGAAAAGGGAAGGGAGGGATTATACTCGGACCGGCTGAATTTTTCGCGTTATCATGCAGATTCCATTATTTTTCAAGGTAATCATTTACAAATATTGGGAGAGGGGGACACAGTCTTCCTCTTTAAAAATGTAGAATGTAGGGTATTGGCTACTCCCGGTCATGATTGGAGCTGTTTGAGTTATTATACGGATGATTCTATTTTTACAGGAGACTCGTATATCCCTGGCATTAAAGTGATAACATCTTTTCCGCATAGTGATAGGAAAAAGTAAGACTTTCTTTAGACAGAATTCTACAGTTGACAGATACAAGAAATGTGTATCCCGGTCATAATGATTGTGTGTTATTGAGCAATGAATGAAAATGCTATTTTAGTATTTGAGGATTTGTTAAGAGCAGGTTTATGGGGAACTTCATTAGCCTGTCGATGGGAAGAGTTGGATGAGCAAGGCTGGACAGATGTTTTAAATCTGGCTCATAAACAAACAGTAACTGGAATTGTATTTGATGGTTTGCAATCTGTTACTGTGCCTGCTAACTTAAAGAAAGTTTTTATAAGATTAGCTGTTCAAGTTCTCAGAATAGAACAGATGAACGGAATACTCGATCAAATGGTTGCGTCTTTTTCAGAAAAACTTCTTGAGAATGGAGTTCAAGCTGTATTATTGAAAGGACAAGGGATAGCAACTTTATATCCGAAACCGAATCATCGGCAATGCGGTGATATAGATTTATATGTGGGTATTGCACAATTTGAGAAAACAAAAGCATTGTTTAAAGAATGGGGATATTCGGTAGAAGAAGAAAAAATAGGAGATAAGCATTTAAAGATAATAGAAAAGAATGGAGTTAATTTGGATATTCATTGGATTACCACCATGCCTTTGTCTCCTAAATGGGATAAACCTTTACGCCAGTGGGAACAATCATTTTTTCATAAACAGAAAGAATATGTTGAACTGAATCGTGTGCGGGTTCAGGTTCCTCCTCCATTGTTTAATGCTGTGTTTTTATTTATGCATTTGTTCAATCACTTTATGAGTGAAGGGGTATCGTATAGACAGATTTGTGATTGGGGATTAAGCTTACGAAGGAAAGAGGTTCGATTGAGTCATAAGTTGTTGGAAGGTTATATTAGAAAATTTGATTTGGTAGAACCTTGGAAAGTTTTTAGTTATTTGGCAGTAAATCATTTGGGATTTGATTCAGCTGACTTCCCATTGTATACAAATGGATGCGATAAGAAGGCTAGGGTGGTATTGAAAAGAATTTATGCTGGTGGGAATTTTGGTAAGTATCGGAAGCATAAAGATTATAAGCATTTGCCTTGGCTTTTCTGGAAAATAGGAAGTTTCTGGAATCATCATCGAAATGCATGGACGGTTTCTAAAATCTTTCCTAAACAATATGTAAGGTATTACGGGAGAGTTTGGAAACTTGTAGCTGTGAATCTTATTAGAAGGTTGAAAATCAGAAAAAGTGAAACCTGATGTTTAATATATCGAATCGGAAAGAAAATAATTAATATGGTTTTATGAATCGGAAACGAATTTACCTTTGCCTTGCTCATATGAGCGGCAATGAGATGAAGTATATCCAAGAGGCTTTTGATACCAACTGGGTGGTACCTTTGGGACCTAATGTAAATGGTTTTGAAGAGGATCTGGAACATTTTGTTGGTCAGGATAAAAAAGTGGTGGCGCTGTCGGCCGGTACGGCTGCGGTGCATCTGGCACTGCTGGCCTGCGGTGTCGGACCGGGGGACGAGGTGCTGGTACAGAGTTTTACGTTTTGTGCATCGTCGCATCCGGTTACTTACCTGGGAGCTACACCGGTATTTGTAGACAGTGAGGTCGATACGTGGAACATGGATCCGGTTTTACTGGAAAAGGCGATTGTAGACCGCATGGTGGTGACCGGCAAGAAACCGAAAGCCATTGTGCCAGTGTATCTGTATGGCATGCCGGCAAGGATAGACGAGATTATGGCTGTGGCCGACAAATACGGCATTCCGGTGGTGGAAGATGCGGCAGAAGGTTTGGGCAGCAGGTATGACGGTAAGGTGTGTGGAACCTTCGGGCGTTACGGTGTGCTGTCGTTCAATGGTAACAAGATGATTACGACTTCGGGCGGCGGCGCTTTGGTATGTGCCGATGAGGAAGCGAAGCGGAAGATTATGTTTTATGCTACACAGGCAAGGGAGAGCTATCCGTATTACCAACACGAGGAGATAGGGTATAACTACCGCATGAGTAATATCTGTGCGGGCGTAGGGCGCGGACAGATGACGGTGATTGATGAGCATATAACCCACCATAAACATATTTGTCAGTTGTATAAGGAATTGTTGGCAGACGTGCCGGGTGTGGTATTGCATGAGAATCCGTCGGAACGATATGACAGTAATTACTGGTTGAATACGGTGTTGCTGGACGAAGACCTGCATGTCGTAGGAGAAGAGCATGCCTATGAGGTGGCTGTACAGGGCGCGGTTGGTGGTGCGGCTGGTGTGACACATGCGGCTGTATCGTTGCATACAGATTGTGAGCCGAACCGGAATGTGGAAGCCATGCGCATGGCACTGGATAAGGCAGGCATTGAAAGTCGACCGTTGTGGAAACCGATGCATAAACAACCGGTGTACAGGAATAATCCCAGTTATGTGAACGGGGTGAGTGAAGCACTCTTTAAGCGGGGCTTGTGCTTGCCAAGCGGACCTTGTGTGACGGATGAGGATGTAGCTTATATTGTGGAGCAGATAAAAGCCTGCATCGTCAGATAAAGAAATTGCAGGGACTGACTTATATTGCAGAAAGCAGCGCTTCTTTCCACGGCATGTTTGTTGTCTTAATGGCAGCAGCGGGGAAGGGGCACTGCTTTTTTTATGTGTCGGTTTCCCGATTGTGAGGGAAAAATGTATCTTGTAAGCAGTCAAAAAATGGCTATTGATTGAAAGGGATAACTTCGCTGCCAACAAATTTATAGCATTATGTATAGCAGTGAAGATCTTGAAAGGTTTTACTTTCAGTACCAGAGCGAGGCTTTGCCTCATGGAGAATCTCTCCAATCGTTTTGTGTTAAGAATAAAGTTCCTTATAACATTTTCCAAAAATGGTTCAAGGACACTCGCAAGAAAGTAGTTGAAGTTCAGATTGATGGTGCTCCAGTGATTAGCCATGAGGAAAAGATCAATACCGGCGATCAACCTGAGCCTGTATCAAAAAGCAGTAATGAGAATCCCGTTCACATCTGGATTGACATCCGTATCAGTAACGGATTACACTTGTCCCAAAAGAATTTAAGCTATCAGGATTTAGTTCGGATGATAGAGAAGCTGGAGGGTTTATGCTGAGTGTTACCGGTCTGAATCATTTTTATTATGTCCGTGACTTTACCGATATGCGTTGCAAGCACAGCCGTGTGTTGTCTATCATTCGTGAACGGCTTCACAGGGAGCCATGTAATGGAGATGTCTTTATTGTCATGTCTCGAAATCGAAGAATAGTCCGTATGTTTTCATTTGACAATCGTTCCTACAGCCTGTTCGAAAAGAAGTTTGTGGCAGGCTATCAGTTCATGAAAGTAGAGCGGAATGGGGCAGATACTGTTTATCGGATTGACTGGAAAGATGTTGTTCTGATACTGGAAAATCCGATAGTTAAAGTATTAAAAATCAGATAATTAGTATGTTTATTTGCTTGCTGTTTTGTGATTATTTTAGTACCTTTATGTCTGTAAATCAAAGGTTTAAGTATGATCGAACTGCAACATATAATCGACTCAAAAAGGGAGTTGTTGAGTAGGGAAACCTACTCACGTAACCCTGTAAATTATAGCGAAGGTATGGCAGAGGATCAGAAAGACCGATACATACAATACCTTGCTGAGCAGAATCAGGACCTCAGATTGACAAGTGATGCAATGAAACTTGTTTTGGAGGATTTTATGGCTAAAATGAAGGGGCTTGAGGAGCAAATGGCCTCCATGCAATCGAAGCAGTCTGATTTGGAAAATCGGTTATCGGAAGAGCATAAGCTTCGCAAATCGGCTGAACGTAAAGCAAGGGTTCTTCAGGAGAAACTTGATTTTGCCAATCAGGAACATTTTGGTGACAGACGTCAACGGATAAACTCTAAAGCTAAAAAGAGTGCTTCTGACCGACAAAAGGAGAAAGATGATTATGATGGCACAGACGCTACACTCCGTACAGATTCAGTGGACAAGAACGGATCTCGGAATGAGCCGGCTTTACCCAAAAAGGAACGTGAGCTGCGCAATCGTCCCGACGGGTATAAAACGATGGGAGTAGCCGGAGAATCGATAGAGCATCCTTCTGACTTGACAAAGGTTCCCGGCCGTATCATTGAAAGAAGGATGGTACGTGTATTCAGTTTCCGTACTTTCCTCACGGAAGAAAGTTTTGAGATGGTTCATTATGCAGAGCCCGGTAAAAAGCCCAGGTGGGGTTATTTCCCCTCTGAAGGTCATCCGCAGGTAATAACCAAGTTCGAGGGTACTAAAGCTACTCCTGAATTTCTGCAGGCCATAGCCTATGAAGTTTATGTAAAGAATGTGACCTTCGGTCATCTTCACCAATGGCTGACAGATATGGGAATGACGATTTCTAAAAACACCTTACATAACTGGCTTAAGAAAGGCAAGAAATACCTTGATGAGTTGGTTTGTGTATTGAAGTCTGTAGCCTTGGAAAAGGACTCGATTGTGAATTGCGATGAGACCTGGTGTAAGGTGCGCAAATATGACCACTATAAAAAGTGTTATATCTGGGTATTGGTCAACAAGGCTCAGAAAACAGCCATTTTCTTCTATGAGAATGGCTCCCGCGGCCGTGAGGTACTTACGGACTTCCTGGGTGATGCGGAATTGAAGAGTATCATGTCCGACGGCTACAATGCTTATGTATTCATCGGTGATGAGTTGAAATCAACTCAATTTAAAGATACTATCCATCAGGTTTGTATGTCTCATGCCAAAAACAAGTTTGTCAAGGCTTCCAATCAGGGTGTTGAACCGGCAGCTGAACGCTTTTCCAACATTTTAAAGGAATTCTTTATGAGGGAACGTAAATATGATGAAGCCGGTCTTACTTCGGAAGAGAGGTTACGGGAAAGGCAAAGCCTGGAAACGAAAGAACACCTGATAGAATTGCGCAGCCTGTTGGACAGTGAACTGTCAAAGGATTCAGAATTTAGAAGTCAGTATTATACAGAAGCTCTTAATTATCTGAATCGGTTCTGGAAAGAGATCTTTGCTTACCTGGATGACGGTGAACTCCCGATAGACAATAATCTTGCCGAGCGAACCATCCGGAAGCTGACCACTCAACGCAACAATTCACTCCATTATGGCAGTGATGCGGGTGCCGAGATGGCTGCGACTTATCATAGTGTAATAGGAACGGTAAAGCTTCATGGCAGTTCTATCTGGAACTTCATCGGAACTTTCTTCAAAAATATCTTTAACGGGTGCAGGGATTATGTTAACATGGTTCCTGGCAAAATCACTTTGGCTACCAGCCAATGTTAAATTCAAAACTAATTAATTAACAAAACTCGATTTAGGGTACTGAAAAGTGCCCTTTCAAAGGGGTATGCCCTAAATTGAGTGCTTACATGTATCTTTGTCTGTCAAACTGAAAGTTAGAAAGTGTATGAGAAGATTTTATTGCCTGTGGCTGTTGGCCTTTCTGTTAATGGAAGGATTGTCGGCCGGTGAAAGGGTTGTGAAACTGAAGATTGTGGAAACGACGGATGTGCACGGGAATTATTATCCGTATGACTTCATAGGGCAGCGTGATGCTGCCGGAAGCTTGGCACGGGTATATGACTTTGTGCAGAAGGAAAGGAAGACGTATGGAGATAACCTGATTCTGCTGGATAACGGGGATTTTTTGCAGGGACAGCCCTCGGCTTACTATTATAATTACATGGATACGGTGGCACCGCACTTGGGAGCGGAGATGCTGAACTTTATGGGCTATGCTGCTGCCACTGTGGGAAACCATGATATTGAGACGGGACGGGCGGTATTTGATCGTTGGGCCGCGGATTGTAACTTTCCTGTATTGGGGGCCAACGTGATAGAGACGGCTACGGGCAATACACATTTCAAGCCGTATGTGGTACTGGAGCGTGAGGGTGTGAGGATTGCCGTACTGGGTATGATTACGCCTGCCATTCCGATGTGGTTGCCTGAAAATTTGTGGCAGGGACTACGCTTTGACGATATGGAGGAGACGGCAAGGAAATGGATGAAGGTAATCCGTGAACAGGAACGGGCGGATGTGGTGATAGGGCTGTTTCATGCCGGTAGGGAGGCGTATCTGATGGGCGAAAAGTATCGGGAGAATGCTTCGGTGGACGTGGCACGTCGGGTACCGGGATTTGACGTGGTGCTGATGGGACATGACCATGCGCGTGCCTGCATGAAAGTGGCCAATGTGGAAGGTGACTCGGTGCTGGTTGTCAATCCGGCCAGCAATGCCGTGGCTGTGGGCGATGTGGACATTGCACTGACCTTGCGCGACGGCAAGGTGACGGACAGGCAGGTGACCGGCCGGCTGACAGAGGTGAGGAATACAGAGGTGAGCCGGGAATTTACCGGACGCTTTGCACCCCAGTATGAAAAGATACAGGCGTTTGTGTCGAAGAAAATAGGACATTTTACGAAGACCATATCGACACGGCCAGCCTATTTCGGCTCTTCGGCGTTTGTAGACCTGATTCACCGCTTGCAACTGGAGATTGGCGGGGCGGAGATTTCGCTGGCGGCTCCCTTGTCGTTTGATACGGAAATAAAAGAGAGGGATGTGTTTGTGAGCGACATGTTCAGCCTGTACAAGTATGAGAACATGCTCTACACCATGATGCTGTCGGGTAAGGAGGTGCACGATGTGTTGGAGATGTCGTACAGCCTGTGGACCAACTGGATGACGTCGGCAGACGATCACTTGTTGCTGTTGCGTGAACAGCGCAGGGAAGGGGCGGAAGACAGGGCTTCTTTTAAGCATCCGAGCTATAACTTCGATTCGGCGGCCGGTATTGTCTATACAGTGGATGTGACGAAACCGGCGGGAGAAAAGGTACGCATTGTAAGCATGGCCGACGGAACGCCTTTCAGCATGGACCGGATGTATAAGGTGGCTGTGAATTCTTACCGGGGCAATGGTGGTGGAGAGCTGCTGACAGAGGGGGCAGGTATTCCGCAGGAGAAGCTGAAGGAACGTATCGTTTATTCCACGGACAAGGATTTGCGTTATTATCTGATGCAATATATTGAACGGGAAGGTGATATTGACCCTTGTGAGTTGGATCAGTGGCGCTTTGTGCCTGAAGAATGGACGCAGGCTGCTGCCAAGCGCGATTATGAATATCTGTTTGGAACAGTGCGCTGAGCAGTTGCAGCTCACAATTTATAAATGTTGTTGACTGGGTATTTACAATCTCCGGCATGTCTGCGTATTTGCGTTTTGGCATGCCGGAGATTGCTGTATATAGATGAATGTGAAAAATGTAATGTCTTTGTAATGTGTGGTTGTGATATTATACGTATTTTTGCAATTGTTTTTAGAATCTATTCTATTTTTAACTAAAAACAAAGGTGTTATGTTAAGAAACTTAAGGTTTTTGCTTGCAGTGTTTTTACTGGTGCTGACAGCTGCAGGCGCGAGAGCACAGGTTACTACAGCTGCAATGGGCGGTAGGGTGGCAGATGTTGCCAATGAGCCGATTATCGGTGCTACTGTTCAGGCCATACACATGCCTTCGGGTACACAGTATGGAGCTATTACAAACATGGATGGCCGATATACTATTCAAGGTATGCGTACTGGTGGTCCTTATAAGCTTTCTATCTCTTATGTGGGATATCAGGGAGTGGTTTATGAGGATATTACTTTGCAGCTCGGTGAAGTGTACAACCTGAATGTGGAGATGAAAGAGGCTTCGGAATTGCTGGGTGAAGTGGTGGTGACTGCCGCTAAAACGAAATTTGCAGCAGAGAAGACGGGTGCGTCTACCAATATTTCGTCTGCACAAATTCAGAATTTGCCTACCATCAACCGTAGTATTGACGATATAGCCCGCATTTCGCCTTATGCAAACGGTATGGGATTTGCCGGTGGTGACGGACGTTCTACAAACTTTACTATTGATGGTGCCAATTTTAACAATAACTTCGGTTTGTCCGACGCATTGCCTGGTGGAGGTAATCCGATTTCGATGGATGCCATTGAGGAAGTGCAGGTGGTAATTGCTCCGTTTGATGTGAGACAGACCAACTTTATCGGAGGTGGTATCAATGCAGTTACCAAATCGGGTACCAATACATTTAAGGGAACCGCTTATACGTATCACTACAATGACAATATGCGTGGTAGCCGTGTGGATGGCCAAAGCCTGAATGTGCCCGCCGAAAATGACAAGCATATTTATGGTGCTACGTTTGGAGGGCCGATTGTTAAAAACAAGTTGTTCTTTTTTGCCAATGTGGAATATCAGAAGATTCCTTCAACGGTAGTGAACTGGCGTGCTTCGGCCGACGGTGTAGCAGATCCGGATAACTATATTTCGCGTACCAAACTGTCGGATATGCAACGTGTATCGGAGTTTGTAAAACAGAAATATGGATATGATACCGGTTCGTGGACGGATTTCCCCGCTGATGAGACCAATCTGAAATTATTGGGACGCATTGACTGGAACATTAACGAGCAGCATAAACTGGCTGTACGTTACAACTATACGAAAAATACGGCGTGGAATCCTACAAACGGAAACTCTTGTGATACCGGCTATCGTTTGAACGGAATGAATCGTTTTTCGCAGTATTCCATGTCTTTTGCCAATTCCCTGTATTCGCAAGATAACAAAGTGAGTTCTATATCGGCTGATTTGAACAGCCGCTTCGGTGCCAATATGTCCAACCAGTTGTTGTTTACCTATACCAACATACAGGACATCCGCGGTACAAATTCTTCGTTGTTTCCCTTTATTGACATTATGGCAGGATATGATGCATCGACCAATACACAGACGCTGGAGCCATACATGTCTTTGGGTTATGAGTTGTTTACCTATAACAATGCCGTAAATAATAAAATTTATACGGTGACTGATAACTTTACCTATTATCTGGGTGACCACAAACTGACTGCCGGATTCAGTTTTGAGCATCAGCTGGCCAACAATTCTTACATGCGTAACGGCACGGGGTACTATCGCTACCGCAGTGTTGATGATTTCCTGAATGGAGCTGCTCCCGAGTCGTTTGCCCTGACTTACGGTTATAATGGCGAAAAGAATCCGAATGCGCAAGTTGCATTCAATCAGATAGGCTGGTATGTGCAGGACGAATGGAGCATTGTAAAGAACTTCAAGCTGACGGGAGGTATTCGCTTTGATAACTTGAGTTTTGATAACAGCGATTTGATGCGTAACAACGCTATCTATGACTTGGATTTTGGTGGTAAGCACATTGATACCGAGGCATGGCCTGCTTCGCGTATACAGGTTTCTCCGCGTTTGGGATTTGTATGGGATGTGCTGGGCAACAAGGCACTCAAAGTGCGTGGAGGTACAGGTCTGTTTGGCGGACGTTTGCCTTTGGTATATTTCACCAATATGCCGACAAACTCTGGCATGATTCAGAACTTGGCTATTATCAAGACTTCGTATGTTGACGGTAAGCCTGTAAGCAGAGACCCGAGATTGGACTTGCTGAAAGGAGGGTTGATTACGGATGTGGACAAGATGATTGAGATATTGGGTTTGCCTACTACAATCAGTCCGGAAGAAGGACAGTTGCCGAGTGCCATTGCCGGTGTTGATCCGGATTTCAAGATGCCACAGGTATGGAAGTCGTCAATTGCCGTTGATTATCAGTTGCCTGTGTCGTTCCCGATGAGTGTAACCGGTGAGTTCATGTATACTAAGAATATCAATGCGGTAAACATGATTAACTATAACATTAAGCCGTCGGATAACTGGGAGCGTTTTGAAGGTGCAGACAATCGTTTGATTTATCCGTCGCATACGGAAACCCAGAATGGAAAAGAGGTCACTGTTCCTGACTATCTATATTATAACGATTTGGGAAGTGCCTGTGTACTGACAAATACTTCCCGTGGCTATGGATATACCTTTAACGTAACAGTAAATGCCGAGCCTGTGGAGAACCTTGCCTTGATGGCTGCATATACTCATACGGAATCTAAAGAAGTATCCGGTCTGCCGGGTAACAATGCTTATTCTACCTGGCAAGGACAAAATACAATTGACGGTCCTAACTTCGCTACGGTTCAGCGCTCGCAATATGTCATTCCCGACCGTGTGATTGCTTCGATCAACTATACGGCCGAACATCGCAAACCGGGGTATGACACACATTTTAACCTGTTCTATACAGGATATTCGGCAGGCGGATATTCCTATATGTATACCAATGACATGAATGGCGACGGTATCAATAACGACCTGATGTATATCCCGAAAGATGACAGTGAAATTCAGTTTGTGGATGATGCTGACCGTGAACTGTTCTGGGCGTATGTAAATCAGGATTCCTATCTGAAGAACCATAAGGGTGAATATGCAGAAGCTTTTGCTGCCCGTGCACCGTGGGTACACCGTTTTGACTTGAGCATTGTGCAGGACTTTGCCGTACGCATTGGAAAGACCACCAATAAGTTGCAGATTTCGTTGGACTTCATGAACATAGGTAACTTGTTCAACTCCAAGTGGGGAGTAACCAAAAACATGGCCAACAGCAATAGTGGCCGTATATTGAAGTACGAGGGCAAGGATGCCAATAACCGTCCGCTCTTCTCGCTCTATCGTGACAAGGCAGGGGCTGCTCCAACAGAGACCTATTCATTCAACAAGAATTACGATGAATGCTGGAAATTGCAGGTAGGCGTGCGTTACGTATTCAACTAAAATTATCTGACGAATTTTGGAATAACTGAACTGTCTGTCTATCTTGGAACCGCTGAAGGAATAGCCGTTCATGATGAACACCATATATGAGTGGTAAAAAAGAAAAGTAGAAAGGCTGTGTGCCGGTTTTGATGAACCGATGTCACACAGCCTTTCTGCTTGTATGGTAAACAATTATAAATCTTCAGGCATGGGGATGACAAGGATAGACTCACTGCACCGGATTCCGTAGAATACGTCACGAACCCGCCCCTGCTGAGGTATCAGAATACCCTTTTCTACCAGATCTTTTATATCGCGTGCTGCTGTATCTGGTGATACCTTTACACGTTTTGCCCAGTTCTTAGCCGTCAGTTTGCCGGGATAACCGTCCAAATATAAATTCAAGACTTCGCGTTGTCGTTCGGACAGGACTGTTTCGGCATGGGTTTGCCAGAATATGGCCTTGTTAAGAACCTTCGACAATGTTTCGTCGGATTGCTCGACGGAACGGAGCAGGCTGTCAAGATACCAGATGACCCATTCAGTAATCTCGCAATCTCCCTTCTGTGTTTTCTCCAATATGTCGTAATACTGTTTTTTATCCTTGTTTATCTGATGGGAGATACTGAAGAAACGTATCTTTGAGTTTTCGGCCTGTGAAAGTGCCATATCAGCAATGGCTCGTCCGATTCGTCCGTTTCCGTCATCGAAAGGATGGATGCAGACAAACCACAAATGGGCTATTGCCGATTTTACATAACCGTTATGTGCATCTGAATTGAACCAGTCCAGAAACCGATTCATTTCTTCGTCTATTCTTTCAGGAGCAGGCGCTACATAATGTACTTTTTTCCGACCGAACATTCCAGAAATAACTTTCATCTCTCCACTGCGGTATCGGGCTACATCTATTTTCGTTGAACCGCTCCATCCGGTAGGAAACAGGCAGTTGTGCCAGCCGAAGAGTCTTTCATGGGTAAGCGGACTGTTGAAATTGACGGTTGCGTCAAGTGCCATTTCCACTATTCCGTCTATATATCGTGAGGATTCGGTCGGATTCGGTAGTTGTATTCCGAGTTTGCGGGCTACAGATGAACGTACCTGCTCATTGTTCAATTCCACTCCTTCAATTTCTGATGATGCAATGATGTCATGGGAGATGGATTCAACTAAGGCAGACATCTTGTCGTTAAAACCGATTACACTAAGGCGTCCCATCAGATAACCAACAGCTTTGTTTACCTTGTTCAGTTTCTCACCGACAAGTTCCTTGTTCCACAAAAAGGAAGGCCATTCTTTATGTTCATGTATATACATAGGCATCACTGTTTTCTGCAAATATACGGTTTTGCAGATAATTAACCGCAAATTTTGCGGCTTATTATCCGCACAAAACAGTGAAATCAGTATTTATCAGCATTTTAGATATGACTTATGATTTCCATTCACCATGCAGATAACCATTGACTTTTCAGATTGGAACAGTCTGCTGATTATATACTCACGTAATTGTTGGGCCGGATAAGTATTAAGCTGAAAGGCAATCGCAAATATCATTTCCAGGTTATAGACTACCTGATACCTCTCTTTTAACGGAATACGTTGTTCTGCGGTGAATGGTTGCAATATCCCCAGTTTATATATTCTTCTTTTCGCAGCCGTTTATTTTACCGTTTTTTGCGTGCCTGGGGAAAACAAAAAATCCCGATTTCGCTTGGAAATCAGGATTTTACTGTCTTTTGCTTTTCTTCAAAGTGGTGCCACCAGGAATCGAACCGGGGACACAAGGATTTTCAGTCCTTTGCTCTACCAACTGAGCTATGGCACCATTGTTTCAGTTTTGCGACGGCAAAGGTAGTGAAAGTTTTTGATTGTACAATAGTTTTGAAGTAAAAAAACACTGATAAAAGGGCATGCTCCTTATTATCAGTGTTTTTTCTATAAGATTTTTTTAATTCTAAGGCTCGGACGTTCCTGTACCTTGTGGTACATATGTATTATTTCCACCATCTTTTAAAGGATTCCATCCCTGTGCCTTTAATTCAAATTCTTGTCCGTCCCGGGTAATGAGAGCGCAACCCAGTTCCGGACGGGTGATATGCCCTATCAGTTTGATACCTTCTATTTCAGAAACCTTCTCGTGGTCGGCAATGGGAACGGTAAATAACAATTCATAGTCTTCGCCACCATTTAAGGCACATGTCGTTAAGTTCATATTGAACTCTTCGGCCATGACAGCCGTTTGGTAGTCAATGGGAATATGCTCTTCGTAAATGCGGCATCCCATTTTGCTTTGGGTACAGATATGTATTAATTCTGACGATAATCCGTCGGAAATATCCATCATGGAAGTTGGCTGTATGCCTGCTGTTGATAGTTTTTCAATGATATCTTTCCGGGCTTCAGGCTTTAGTTGGCGTTCCAATAGATACTCTTTGCCGGCGAAGTCGGGTTGTAAGTCGTTGTTATTACCGTTTAGTGCCGCTTTTTCACGTTCCAATAGCTGAAGGCCCATATAGGCAGCCCCTAAATCACCACTTACACATATCAGATCGGTTTCTTTAGCTCCGTTGCGGTAGACTATTTTATCTTTGTCGCCTTCGCCGATGCAGGTAATGCTGATGGTAAGTCCGGTGTAGGAAGAACAAGTGTCCCCTCCCACAATGTCTACCTGATAGGCTTCGCAAGCTAATCGGATACCGGCATAAAGCTCTTCCATGTCTTCTATACAGAAGCGCTTGGATACTCCTAACGATACTGTAATCTGTTTGGGAGTACCGTTCATGGCATAGATGTCGGAAAAATTGACAACAGCTGCTTTATATCCCAAATGCTTTAAAGGAACATAGGTTAGGTCAAAATGAACTCCTTCAAGCAAGAGATCTGTTGTAACCAATATTTTCTTGTTGCCAGGATAGGAGAGCACGGCAGCATCGTCTCCAATGCCATAACTGGTCGACTCATTTTGGGCTTCTATTCCTTCGGTGAGATGGTTTATCAGTCCAAATTCACCGAGGGTTGCTATTTCAGTTCTCATTTATCAAGCAATGTGTGTCGTTAAATTATTTTATGCAGATATTTGACATTTAAGCGCGGTTTATCAGTTCCCTCATAATTTCTGTCATGCGGGGTTGGGCGGCATCGGCGGCTTTTTGTACTTCTTCGTGCGATACTTCCACGATTTTGCCTTCTACGCCTAAATCAGTAATGACTGAAACACCAAAAACTTTGATGCCGCAATGATTGGCTACAATTACTTCGGGAACAGTGGACATACCCACGGCGTCAGCGCCCAGAATGTGGAAGAGTTTGTATTCTGCGGGTGTTTCAAAAGTAGGGCCTTGGGTTCCCAAATAAACGCCATGTTGCACTTTGATACCTTTTTCTGCAGCAATGGCATCGGCTTTGCAGATTAACTTTTTGTCATAAGCCTCGCTCATGTCCGGAAAGCGGGGACCGTAGGGAATGTTTTTCCCACGTAACGGGTGTTCCGGGAAATAATTGATGTGGTCGGTAATAATCATCAGATCGCCAATTGCAAAAGCCGGATTGGTGCCACCGCTGGCGTTGGATACAAACAAAGTTTTTATTCCCAGTTCACGCATGACACGTACCGGGAAAGTCACTTCTTTCATGGAGTATCCTTCATAATAATGAAAACGTCCTTGCATGGCCATGATGTCTTTATTTCCCAACTTTCCGAAAATGAGCTTTCCGCTGTGTCCCTCTACCGTTGATACGGGGAAGTGGGGGATGTCTTCATACTTTATTTCATATTTTTCGGTGATTTCACCTGCAAGGCTTCCCAAACCGGTACCTAAAATAATGGCGGTCTCTGGATGTGTGTGCATCTTACTTTTCAGGTAAGCAGCTGTTTCTTGAATTTGTTCTAACATAGTCAATGATGCTTTGGTTAAATATATCTTGTTGATCTTGTAAAAATTCTATCTCAATGGGTAACGTGTAGATACTGGCCTTCAGCTGTTCGTCCAAAGAAGGATGCAGTTTTAGGCGTGCAGCATCTTTTTCGGTCGTAATGATAAGTTTATTACAACTTTCCAGACGCTTGAATTCTTCCTTTATTTGTAGGAGGTCTTTCGGGCTGAATTCATGATGGTCACCAAACGCCAACAGTCTGACATGAGGTGTTTTCCTTTTTATTTCTTGTAACAGTGGAGTAGGGGAAGCTATTCCGGTAACCAGCAGAATATGTTTTCGGCTATCCAGGCTGATGGATGGCGAGACAGCACATTGCTGACATTCTGGAAATAGCGGAACAAGCTGCCCGTATTTGAATCGGGAGAAAAACAATTGCTGGTAGGGATACAGTTGCAGCCGTTTGCCAATGATGTTGAAATCAATAGGTTTCATGTCGTCCGGACATTTGGTTACAACGATGATTTGGGCTCTGTTTTTCCCGCTGGCAGGTTCGCGTAGTCTGCCTGCCGGTAACAATGCATCATCGCAAATCAGCCTGTGGAAATCCGTCAACAGGAGGTTCATACCCGCTTTTACATGGCGATGTTGGAAGGCATCATCCAACAATATGGCATCTACGGGCGGGGTTTTAAGTTGCAATAATTTGTTTATGCCGTGGCAACGGTCCTTGTCTACGGCTACTCTTATATGGGGAAATTTGCTTTTCATCTGATAAGGCTCGTCACCTATTTCCTGGGCGTTGTTTGTTGGTTCGGCCAGCAAATATCCTTTGCTCTTCCGTTTATATCCGCGGCTTAGAGTCGCTACATTCATCCCCATGTTTTGCAACAACTTTATCAGATACTCTGTGTGGGGAGTTTTTCCGGTTCCTCCCACGGTTAGATTACCTATGCATATAATAGGTATGTCAAAACTCTTTGACTGGAGCCATCCCCAGTCAAAGAGTTTATTTCTTAGATATACCCCAATCCCATACAGCCAGGAAGCGGGATATAGCCAACGGTGTATCTTGATAAAGTAATCTTCCATGAAATTATTGGATATTGATGTCAAAAGGCATGCGTGCCTGTATACGGTCGTTCTCTTGCATCTTTTCCAGTATGTTGAACTGTTCGTATAAGTCTTTTACTTTGCTACGTCCCAAACGTGCCTTAATGTAATTATCGGGAGTTGTACTTATCAGGCTTTCCCAGAAACCTGCCTTTGCGGGATAGTTCACCAGCGTGTATGCGTCGACTTGCGCTTTGGTTGTTGCAATCTTAATGGCTTTATCCAAACCGCCTAGTTCGTCTACCAAACCGATTTTTTGAGCCGTGATGCCACTCCAGATATGTCCTTGGCCGATTTTATCAATTTCTTCTTTGGTCATTTGACGACCTTCAGCACAACGGGTCAAAAACAAATCGTATCCTTGGTTTACGTATGCTTGCATCAGGTCCTTTTCTCCATCGCTCATGGGGCGTGTAAGCATGCCGAAATCGGCATACTGGTTCGTTTTTACTACATCAAAATGAATTCCGATTTTATCTGTCAATTCTTTTCCGTTAGGAACCATGCCGAATATGCCGATAGAACCGGTTAAGGTCGTCGGTTCGGCAACAATTGTGTCGGCATTGCAGGCAATGTAATAACCACCCGATGCAGCATAGTCACCCATTGATACGATAACAGGTTTTTCTTTTTTCAATTGGCTGATTGCGTACCATATTTGTTCAGAGCCATACGCACTTCCTCCCGGTGAATTGATTCTCAAAACCACAGCTTTTACATCGTCGTCCTTTTGCAGCTTGCGTAAATCTCTGATTACTTTTTCCGAATCAATCTCGTTTTCTCCGGTCGATAGGGCGTCTGCCATGATGGTCCCTTCTAAATAGTATACGGCTACAATGTTTCCGCTTTTGTCTTTCGGAACATTCTTTTTCACATTAATCATATCTTGTAAGCCTAAAACAGACAGACCGTCTTCTTCGTCCAGGCCCATCATTTTTTTCAGATAGTCCTTTACATCGTTTTTATAAATTAGTGTGTCTGCCAATCCGCATTCCACACTTTCTTCGGCGGGATAGAACATAAGCATTTTGTCGGCCAGTGTATTCAATTCTGCCGGTGAGAGGTTACGCGATGTTGCTACATCACTTGTCATTTTTCCCCATGTATCAGCCAGGTAAGTACTGATTTGTTCGCGGTTGGCCTCGCTCATTTCGTTGCTTATCCAGGGCTCTACGGCCGATTTGTAAGTACCCACCTTGAATATCTGCATTTCGACACCCACCTTTTCCAGCAAGTCTTTATAGAAAATGGGGGTGGATGCCAGGCCTTTCCATTCAATCATGCCTTGCGGATTGAGCAGTACCTTGTCTGCCACACTCGATAAATAGTATAATCCCTGCGAATACGTATCTCCGTAGGCCACGATGAATTTACCGCTCTTTTTAAATTCAGCTAATGCATTGCGTATTTCTTCCATGGATGATATACCGCTGTCCAAAAGTCCGGCTTCTATATAAATGCCCTTAATGTTTTCGTTTGCTTTAGCTTTTTGGATAGATGCTAAAATATCATCCAATCCATAGTTGTTTGATATGTTTGGCAACAGAAAATCAAATGGGGTAGATTGGCTCCGTTCGGTGAGGGTACCATTCAGTTTTAGCATCATGATGGAATTTTCGCTTACTCGGGTTTCGGTCTCGGATGACGACAAAATACTGAAAAAAATAAGAATACTGAGAAAAACAGTAAAACACTTGAGACGATAATACCTGTAACGGTGGCAAGTGTAAATTTGAAGAAGTCTTTCATTATACTTTTATGCTTTTTAAATGCTAACTTAATTATTAAGTTAACAAAGGTAAGAAATTAAGTTGATATTTGTTTTATGTGTCGCAATGTTTTTCATTTTATCACGCTTATCGCTCAAAAAACTGTTTTTATTGAAGAAGTTGGCTTGCTTTTTCTTATTGGTGTGATTTTCCTACTCAGGTGTATTATGCTCTTTTCTTATTTTGCTCTCCCTATATAGGGGATGTTTTCTTTGTTTCTTTCTCGAACGGAGTTCCCTATTTTACCCTCCGAGCCTGGCATCCTTACCCAGCGTGCCTGGGTTGCTTACCCGGCTTGGCTAGTTTGCCTACCCAGCGAGGGTAATTGTCTTCCCCCTCGTGGCTCCTAGATCCCGCCTTTGGCGCGCGCGTATTGTAATTATGTGTTTTGTTTCCATTCCTTCTTTCTTCCGTGTGGTATTTATGTTATAAAACATACTTCTAAATCAGCTTTTTAGCGAACCGGTTTATTTTTTCTTGCAAAAAAGTTGTGCCAATGTTTGCGTGGTTGGATTCGAATGCCTAGTTTTGCACCCGCTTTCGGGAACGGAAGCTTCGATATATGACATTTTGTTAGGCAGTTCCGGTTGGTAGGAGCCTTGGCGTCCTTCCATGTTTTGCAGGCTTTGAGCCTTGAAAAAAAACTCCGAAAAAACTTCGGAAAAAATTTGGAGGGTATGCTTGAAACTTCTTACCTTTGCACCCGCTTTTGAAAACGAAGCGTCGGTGTTTGGAGTCCTGGTCCCGGTCGGGGTTTTTCCCGGTGTCCTTCCCTTTCGCAAGAGAGCGTTGAAGTCCCCCGGGGAAGAGC
>Ga0192242_10208_pt1 | contig 27895 bp, 29 predicted proteins | sample Koala_Koa27_J3_FD_131235 | JGI IMG/M metagenome (GOLD analysis project Ga0192242, IMG submission 131235) | Enriched cells from koala feces incubated with labeled cellulose particles, San Francisco Zoo, California, United States - Koala_Koa2-7_J3 ...
AGGTTTCTGTAAGTCCCGGGTGGCCCTTAAAATCGATTCGGTTGGGATTTTACCTGTCAACAAATTATACATCGTTGCTCCCAGTGAATAGATATCCGGACAGGGTGAAAAGAGTTGCGTCCCTTCATCATCATATTGCTCGATAGAAGCAAATCCTTTGGAAAGAGTAAGCATCGTGGTACTCGTTTCCTGTGCCTCTATATCATATCTTTTACTAACACCAAAATCTATTAACCGGGCCGTATCATTCCGGTCTATCAGGATGTTACTGGGCTTGATATCTAAATGCAGGATGTTGTTTTCATGAACAAACTGCAACGCATTCCCTATCTGGTGAATATATTTAAGGACTTTCGCTTCCGGCAGTACACCTTCCTGTTCAAGCATATACTTCAAAGAGCAGCCGGCAATATATTCCATCGCAATATAAGCCGTATTATTCTCTTCAAATACGTCTAAGACTCTTACAATATGGTCATGATTTACTTCGGAAAGGATTTTTGCTTCTTTGATCAGCTTCTCTTTAAACTTATAGAAAAGGACTTTTCCTGTTTCAGAATGAACTATTACCGCATGATTTTTTTTGTCCCGGTCACAGTAATCTTTGAAAAAATACTCTTTAATACAAACGGGGACTTCTGTTTGGATAGTTCCTAACTGGCCTTTCGCCTCTGTGTACCAGATACCTTTATAAGTTATTCCGAATCCGCCTTGCCCAACCACATGGGTAAGTTTATATTTTCGGTTAAAAAGAAGATGACCTTCTGGCAGATTCATAATTAGAAGCGTATTATTTTAATACGCCAAAAATACGTTTTTTATGCCAAAGAATAAAAGAATGAAAGAATATTTTGCTTAAAACCAACCATGTCTGTGACATTTTGTATAGGAATTATATAAAATGAAAAATTATCCCGTGTCCGGTCCAGACATAAACTCATTAATTGGTCTTTAATTACTTCAGAAGAAAGAGACATACTGAAGATACTGCACAGATCCCGTTCCGAAACATTTTCCAACACTCCATCCGTGCACATAAAAAAATAATCACCGGGCATAACGTCTGGAATGACCACCACGTCCGCTTCCGCCACCTCTCCGGTTCCCTGAATAGCCCGGGTGATCACATTCCGTTGCGGATGGGTCAACGCCTCTTCCGGAGTGATCTTTCCTAATTTCACCAGACTATTGACCAAAGAATGATCTTCCGTCCGGTATAATATTTTCCCATTCCGTATGTGGTAAATACGACTATCACCGACATGTGCTAACGTGGCTCCTTTTTGACTCAGATAGAGCATACTCAGTGTGGTTGCCATTCCTTTTGCTTCCGGATGGGCATCCACATAACTACAAAAATGTGCCTGGGTGTATTGTATGGCTTTATTAATAAACTTAGGATTAGGTTCTCCTTCCAAAAAAGTAGAAAAGTAGGTTTCAAATAAATCACAGGCCAGCGAACTTGCCACTTCCCCTTTATCCGCACCTCCTACCCCATCACAAACCAAAAACAGGTTCGGGTCCGAATCGATGGCTTCCGGAGAAGGATAGATGAAATCTTCATTATTCCGGCGACTGCCTTTTTCACTAATAGCACAAGGTTTACCTATTGTTATAATCATAACCGCTATCTGATTTAGATATTAAAACGCAGAATTGTACGGCCAATAATGATCTCATCATTGTCTTTCAACACCACGACCTCTCCATCCTGCAGATAACTACTATTATATAACGTATGATTTTTGCTGTTATTGTCAGACAATAAATGCTGATAGCCGTTTTTCCCATCTTTTTTTACTTCGATCCGGATGTGTTCACGGCTCATCGATTTATCAGCGGTTAAGATCCCGATCGTAGCTGTGGAAGGCTTAGAAGATTTCCGGCCTATAACAAAAACACCTTCGGATAGAGGAAATACCTGTTCCTGATGATCGGCTGAAGAAATGACAGTAAGCTTACCGGAAGTAGTTTTGCGGGGTTGCAATAAAACAGTTTCAGAAGAAACAGAGAAATCCTGTTCCGTATTTCTTTTTAATACGGTAACAGGAATAGCTTGTTTACAACGAGGGCAATTAAAGGTTTCCCTTCCTGCCGGAATTTTCTCTTCCTTTACATTTAACCCTACGTTGCAGTGAGGACATCGTAATGATATCATAACATGAAAGAAATATCTACATCATCAATATCTGTAGAATAAACATCAATCATATCCGAATCGAAAAGCATTACCGTATCGTCAGCCAGTGTAATAAAATCGGCGTTATCTGCGCTTTCATCTATCATCACAATCCCTTCGAGATCGTTGTCACTATCCATATCCACCATTACCGCATCCGACAGATCTAAATCGTCACTATCATCGATAGTAACAAAATCATAATCATCCGCTTTCATACTCTTTAATTTATATGTTTCTCCAATTTCTTCAACAAAAGTAGAAAAAGTGATCCATTAATAAGTTATATGAATGTCTCTAATAATCAAAAGGATGTGTTTTGTGTACGAAAGTGTCACTTTGACATACAAAAGGGCTATTCCGACCATTTGGCTTTACACGAAGAAAGAGGACAGTATTTTCTATTCCGGAGAGACTCCCAGGGGATCTCTCCTAAAAATGAACCGCATTTAGGGCATACGTAATCAATTTTAAACTGATTGGCTAAATCCTGCAAATATTTCGGAGCCCTGGCAGCTTGTTTAGCTCCAAGATAAACCCCTAATGTAGGAGCACATATAGCGACTATGAGACTGGGGACCATAAGCGCCGGATTTCCTTTTCCCAGAAGACCAACCACAATACCCAACACCCCTAAAACAGCGAACGGAGTCGTTTGGAATATCCTCGTTTTAAACTGGTTAGATGACTGGATCCGAATCTTTTCTTTCATATAATTATCATACACCTCTTTCAATAGACCAAACTCCTGACTGTAATCATTTGTGTGTTTCAGAAGCTCTGCCACCGTAACAGTATACTCATCTCCAAACGTGATCCGGTCATTCGGGATCACCTTTTTTCTCCGGATCTGGCATCCGTCGACAAATGTCCCATTCGTAGATCCTTTATCTTCGATGAATAAGGATCCATCTTCCTCCCGTGTCAGGACTGCATGATATCTGCTTACATGGGGATGATGAATGATAAAATGATTATCGGAAGCTTTACCAATCTTTATCACCATATCTTATTTCGATTCTTCCGGTTTAAACATCTCTTTTTCAAAAGAATCTTTCAACGCTTTTAAAGGATCTTTGGAAATAATCAGTTCGCGGGGCTTTCCTTCCGCGGTTAAAAGCAATAGTTTTTGCTTCGGCAAATTGATCTGTAAAATATGATTCTTATTAATAATATGACTCTTTCCTGCCCGCATTAGTATTTTATTACTTCCTGCGACCTGTTTCTCTAAAATCTCTTCTATTTTGCCAATATTAATTGCAAAGGTAAATTGCATTCCATTTGATAAGAGTAGTTTAGTGTAATTTCTATCGGCTTCAAAATAAAGGATTTGTTCAATTTTTATTCTCAGTAGTTCGTCTCTCGTCTTGATTATAAGGTATCGCTCCATAAGTAGCTTGCTGTTTTTTCAATAAATAATAAAAACAAATGTACATTTTTTTCTTCTTATTACCATTCCTTTAAGCCTATTTATTTAGAATTTACAATCTTTAATTTCTGTCAAATATAAATGGATAGAAAAATAAAAAGAAATGCAGACCGCTATTTTATCCTATAGAAAAGACTAAACTTCTTCTCCAAAACACAAAAGACTTCCCTGGGTGGTCAAAATATAAAAATGATCTTTAATAACAGCCGGAGAGCCCAGAATCTCTTCCCCTGTCTCATATTCCCATAGTACTTTGCCTTTATTGGCATCCAGTATGGTGATTACTCCATTGCGGGTACAGAAAAGGACTTTATCTCCGCAAATGACAGGGGCACTTTCTCCTCCTCTTCCTTTCACGCGGTATTTCCAGGGTTTACTTCCATCTTTCCGGCTCACTGCATACAAATGTTCCGGATCGGCATAAGCAATAAACAGTTCACTGGAAATAGCAGGTACAGAGACAAACGAAGTATTTTTATCCATTGCATTTAATAGTTTCATATGCCGGATAATCTTTCCTTTTTCTATATGGAATTTAAATATATTACCCGAATTATCACCGATATAACAATAGTTTCCCCGGATAGCAGGAGACGAGGAGATCGCTCCTTCCAGCAAAAAGGAATCCTCTGCCACTCCTGTCCGGTAATCCACGATATGTAAACGGGAATCAGCGTCACCAAAAAGAACATATTCATTCCACAAGGCTGCTGTTCCTTTTATAAAAGAATGGGCATCATATCGCCTGACTTCCTTTCCCGTCTGACTATCTATAAAATAGAGAACATGATCCAAACTTCCGATAACCAGCAATTTCTGTTCTTCCATTTCTATCATATTCGGAGATGCCAGCACTTGTCCATATGTTTTAAAGTCCCAGAGTTTTTCTCTCCGGTCAATAGAAAGAGCGGTTACCAAACCATCGTTCCGGCCCAGATAAAGAACAGAATCCCAAATCATAGGAATCGATTCAACCGTGACAGCCAGATCATACTGAAAAGAGAGATTTCCATCCGGATCAATTCCACGCACCACTCCTTCCCTATCCGGCCAGTAGACGATCGAATTATATACAACCGGAGAAGAGAGAGTGGTTTCTTCACTGGTAAAAACCCATTTCAGGGCAGGCTTTTCCGGTAGTTGTTTTTTAGTATATCCACTACAAGAGACATCTCCTCTGAACAAAGGCCAGTTTTCTCCTATTCCTGCTCCTGGTGACAGCGGAATCTCGCGGCATCCGGAGAGCGTGAGAAATATGATTCCTAATATGGACAAAACGACCTGTTTCACAATCTGATTTTTTAAAGCCATTTTTTAGTGAACTTACTTCAAAAGTAGATAAATAGAATTCATTCTCCTTTCTTTTCTACTTTAAAACGAAAAACAACTACTTTAAAACGAAATCGTAGGATCAGGGGGTGAGCATAAAAAGATGTCCGGCTCCTTTCACTTCCAACGCCTGCCACTCTATCCCTTCTATGCAATTAAGAAACGTCATGGTCGCTTGTCCTCCCACTCTTTAATCCGGGCTTCCAACTCTTTCACTTTTTGAAGCAGCAAAGCGGTTAAACCATTGTAATTGACAGCCAAATAGCCTTCATTTTCTGTTACCAGATCCGGATAAACTTCCTGTACCTCCTGTGCGATCACTCCTATTTTAGGTATTTCTTTTTTGTATCTTCTTTTCCCACATTTATCGTATAATTATACGCATAGATAGGGGTAAGATCTACTTTTTCAATTTTACGGATCTTATTCTTCAGTCTCCTGTCAGATGTTTCTGATGAAGAAGGAGTTACTAAATTAGATTTAACTTCCAGGTTATTACATACTATGTTTTCTGAATCCACTGTTGTTGCCAATAAGGCATTACAACCGATTCTGGCTCCGTAAATTGTGTAATTCTTTGAATCCAATATGGCTGCCTGAGAGTCATAAAACCCTTTACCATCTCTTTCTCCTACATACAATTTCCGATACATCATCCAATAGGTTTCAGCACCATTTACTAATCCTGCAGAACCGCCATTCCCTTCCCATGTGGAAGTTAATACAAAACCTTGCCGGCCTTCTTCCCGCTTAGGATCAGCTTTACCAAACGCATAAATAGAATTCTGGTGTCCGGCAAGAGTCAGTCCCCGCACCCCATTATCAACCGCACTATAATTATTTTCTCCTAAAAAAATCCTGCGCCCATAATAATCACTATATCGTCTGGTGGGACTGCCCAGATCATAGGATTCTGTCTGCGAAGGCAACATGCCATCGGCATCCGTAAGTGCCCCTTTTACATGCCCATCATCTCCAACCTTTTGCCCCCAGTATTTATTATCACTGACAATAGCACCTCCTAAATACAGATTCCGCCATCTCTGGGTCTTTGTACCCAAATCGTATTGATTATCTGTTTGCGGGACCAGATGAAGGCTTTTGAACGTAAGGGAATCTGTACCATCAAACTGCATGCTACCCAAAACCTTCTCTTCTCCATCTATGAAATTGATAGATGCATCCTGATCAAAACACAAAGCCCCCTCATCTTCTCCTGAAACATAATAGATACCTTCTAACGTATCCCCCCCACTCATGACATAATCTCCACTAACTGATCCGGCTGAAGAAGAGTCTTCTGCCTGAGAATTATTATAGGAAGTTGAATTTAATGCTTCACCATATACATAATAATCCTGTCTCCTGGACCTGGGAGATGCCAGTACCCTAACAGGAGCTGCTAAATCTATTTTCATATTTGCCTTTTTAAAATAAATAATGCTTGACTGCTATATCTACCCTCATAAAACCTGTTCCATAGTCAATGAAGAAGTATTACCTTTATAACTGATCTCCTCTCCTGTTATAAAAAATTTCATACCCGGGAAAGTGGAGTCTTCAATAAACTGACAAGGGACAAAATCTGCCGTTGTATCCTGAGTAAGCTTTTTACGAGGTTCACTATATTGATTCAGATACTTCGCTAACAGATGATTTTCCGGCCTGTCTGTTTCTTTAATCGGACCACTCGCAGGTATTCCTGAATGTCTGATATTCTCAACCGGAAGACTATCTGTAAAAACACGGGAATAGCTTTTTACAGGTTCAGTCTGTTTTTGTGTCGTGATTTTCAATTCTATATCTTCATATTCATTTATATAATCACAATCCTGGTTAGTTGCCGTATATAAAGTATCCTGCTTAGCTTCCAGATACTGATCCTCTTCTTCAGCTGATACGGTTAACTTCAGATTTTTTATAAAAGTAAATGTAGAACCATAATGTCTGTCAGAATCACCTGTTTTCCACTGGTAACGAGGGTAATAAAGTGTTAATTCAATATCTCCAAAGACAATATTAGGAAAACCTTCTTTGGCTCTTACCGGAATAATATATCCACCTTCAAACCCTCCTTCTCTAATGTTTGTTTGGCCAGGTAATATTTTTCTAAATTCCCCAGTAGAGGTATGATCGTCTTCAGCCACCGAAAAATCAATACGAAATTGGGCTTCACCCTTTTTCCATTGATTACCAGTCCAATAGTAATCACCAATCCTGAAAGAAGCAAATGTATAAAACTTTTTATCTGTAGAAACATGTTTATATGTATCATTACGCCATAGCTTTTTATCTGATAAGGCACCATATACTTCTTTAGTTGTAGCAGCTTCAAAGTTTATTTGTAAAATAGTATTTCCCATTACTACCGGATCAGTTCTCACAGACAAACATTTACGTCCTATCTGCTGTGGATTTGTACTACCAGTTAATAATAATGAATCCCCACCGGTATTTTGTATTTTATCTTTCCGGTACTCTCCGGTAGAATCCGCGGCATTCATAAAATTCTTAAAAACATATACCGGACCATACTCCCATTCCACTTTGCCTCTATTTGAATCGTCAAAGCGTTGGTGACGTTCAATCCTTGTACCCATATAACTATCCACAACATCAAAAGAATCCGGATAATTTATAGGATTTCCGGATCCATCATATAGATAAAGAGTGATTTTATCATTCCAATCATAATATCGATAAAAATTCCAAGCCTGATATCGATTTTTTCTATAACTACTTTTGTCCCTTGAGGATCTGAAAAGGTTATTCCGTAAAACCGGACTATGATTATCATACGCTTTCAGATTTTTAAGTTGTGGGAACTCTGCTTTAAACTCGTAATCCGAATCTTTGATAGTTACTTTACTATAGGCTGGGACAATACTGATTTCGTTTCCGGGACCTGTAGACTCTTTCTCCGATAAAAGTTGTAAATCCGGTGAAAAGGAATCACTACCAACAACAGATAAAGTTCCGTTATATTTAAACCAGGATGTATAGGACTTCATGTAATCCAGATCCAGAAAATAAACTTCCCCATCTTTCTCGGTTAATGTCCAGCCCCAGAACTTACAAAACTCTTCCAGAAACTCTTTAAAAGTCCATACCTCTCCATCATCGTCTCTAAAGTTTTGTGCCAACATCCAATAGTTTGTCATGGAATAAGAAGACTCCTCTCCAAATATTTTAGGAAAATAGATCGCTTCATACGACTCCGGAATCTTTTCAAAGGCCATATTCAAAATCCCATACTCATTTTTTCCTTTAATAAAATCAAGGCGATTGGCACCCGAAAGAGAATCCAAATCCATTTTAAAGTATTCAAGAACCGCCAGAGCACTAATACTTTCAATCTGAAATTGAGTCAGATACCCGTTATAATCCTGTGAAAACACCTCCGGAGTAATAAACCCAGTATATTTCAGCTTATTCTCCTGTTTCAGATCTACTTTATATTGCAGGGGCTGAGTCACATACAAGTCAAACATGGGAGCCTCCACCAGGATAGTGATCGTTGCAGCAGCAAATCGCAAAGGATTATAAATATTATCATCATCTTTGTAAGAGACCACAATCGGGTCTTCTCCAGGTATCAATTCGACAGGATTACCACTTGCATCTTCAGATGATATTTCAATTACATAGGGAAGATCATTTACATCCACAAATGGAATTCTATATTTTATATTGTATGCCATTATCCTAATTTACGTTGAATTTTACGGTAATTATTTCCACTGATCTCAATATCTTTTCCTCTGATACGGGTACTTAACACAACCATTTGAGGCGAACCGGTATAGTTCATACCACCATTGACCATATTAAACAGATTGGATTGCTGTGCCTTATTGAGGATCATTTCTCCACTATTTACACGAGCCAGCAAATGATCACCGGTATAACTTCCTCCACCAACAATACCTCCTGTAGCAAAAGAGCCAATCGCTTTCACTCCGGCAGAAACAGCAGCAATAGCTGCCGGGATAGATGCTAAAAGAGCGGGGAAACCCATAGTAACAGCCTGCGCAATAGCAGTAGCAAAGGCTAATCCCTGCTGAGCCAGTGTCATCGCATTCGCCGCAATAGCTCCCTCCTTACTATCTCCGGCAAACTGTTGAATAGCTTTTCCAGTATCCCCAAAAATTGTCCCAACTTCTTTAGATGATCCCCAAAGATCTGCCATTACACTACCAAAGGTCCTCGCATCGTCTGCCGGGAAGTCCATTCCATCCTCCTTTTTAGGCAAATCCAGCCCTCCTTTAAAACTTTGGAGATCAGCCGATAGTCCTTCCATATTTTTACCTGCAGTATCCAATTTGGGTATAGCATCCGGTTCTATTAAAGTTAGGGGCTCGTTCAACCGCTGCATAATACCTTCTATCCGGGATAAATTTCTTTCAAGCTCCATTACCTCAGCATTCTGCATTTTCCATTCCCGAGACATAAAAGCATAGGAATCCCGTAATCTTTCAGCTTCTGATAACTGTTTTTTATATACGCTACCGAACCTTCCTGTGCTGTATTGATGTCTTTCATGGGAGTATTTGTCTCTTTAATAGCTTCTACCATAAGTTCATAATCTTTGTAACTGCCTTCTATCAGTCTGTCAAAGTCTTCCATATGTCCTGCCATTTTTACAAACTCAGCTCCCATTCCCCGGCCTTCCTCTTTCATCCGGGAAATATAATAGACTAATTCCAGAAAATCAGTGCCCATTTCTCCCCCGTATCCAAGGCTTTCACGAACCTGATTATCCAACATACCACGGGCAGAGCTTTTGGATTGACTCTTACCGTCAACCACAACCCAGGGTAAAAATGCAGTTTCAACTTCATGTAAGTTTTTCAGGGTCTGTTTATTTTTAGGATCAGAGACATATTCCAAAGCAAGTTTTACCTGTGGAGCATCTACGTCTGCTCCCCCATATCCTGTTACAGCGAGTTGTTTATTAAATGCCATTCCCTGTTGTTCCAGGTCTAACTGCAAAGAAGCCTTCTTCACTCTATTTTGTTCCTGTAAAGCAACAAGATAAGCTTTTGCAACTTTTAACCTTTCCTCTTCACTTTTTGAGCGATCCTTTGCTATGTTTCCCTGAATGATTAATTCACGCTCCAGTTCATCCAATACTATACTTTGATACTCTTTCTGTTTACTAATCCGGTCTAATGCATCACTCAATTCTTTTGCTTTCGATATTACATTTCCCAGATTCCCTAAAAAATTAGATACATTTCCCTGAGTAAGAGATATAAAAAAAAGCATCCACTCCATCTTCGGCAATTTTTACGGTTTTGGCAAAATCTTCACTAACACTGCTTGCTATATCAACTACCTGCTTAAAGGTGTTAAAAGCAGAGAAAGCCAGTTGAATCGGATTAAGAAGTCCTTGGATTGCCCCCTGAACACCCTTAGAAGATGCTTTTACTTTATTCTCAAATTCAGCCACCATTTGAATAGATTGATTTAACTTACCATTAAACAAACTATTTTCCAAATTCAGGCTGACCGTTATATTATCTGCCATATATTTTCAATTTATCCAAATTAACTTCTACTCTTTCACTATTTATACACTTGAATGCCTCTTCCTGAAACTGATGAATATATTCAGTGGAGGGTTTTTCTTTTTTTCCGGCAGATCTTTTCTGCTCCTGCTTATCCCAGGGAAGAGGAAACACTTTTTGTGCTTTTAAACGTTTTGAAGAATTAGATTGCAAAGATGCAACAACCAAAGTTCTTACTTTTTCCCAATTTTCTCTTTGCTTTAGGTCATATCCATCGAGGACTGCTTCTACTTCATACCATTGCATCTCGTCTAATACATATGCCGGAGAGATTCCGGCACCTACGACCAAGGTGGTATACAATTCCCGTAGGCTTACTTGCTCTTCCGCTTTTTTTGTATCCGCTTTTTTGTTCAACTGTTCATTCATCTTTACAGACTTATTCATATACTCCGATAACTGAGTAATAAGTTGGGGATCAGTATCACATGCATCAATAAAATCATCAAACGCAAGAGGCTCTTCATTCATTCCTGCTAAAACCATACTATAGCAAAAGATGTAAAGATCCGTCAGACTTTTGATCTCAAAATTTTTTCCGGCTATCTGTTCAAAAGCCATCATTGCCCTGATACTATATTTTACTTTATAACTTTTCTCTTTAATTATAATTTCCATTTTTCTACGATTTACTTTAAGTAGTTGACTATTCTCTGATCATGGGTAAAGGCATGGACCCAGGGCTGATCACTACCCTGGGTTCTATAGAAGGACTATCTATTTCTGGGACTTTAAATTCGTTTCTTATTTAGAGGTGGAAGCAAAAGTTCCGGCAGTACTGGCTGTAGTCAAAGGACCAATCCCTGTGAACTCTGCTGAAAAAGTAGCATTATCCGCATCCGGTGCACTAACAGATAAAGAAGTGATAATTGCCTCTCCGCTATATTTAGGACTATTGATTTGTGTCCAGCCTCCGGAAGGAACACCCGTAACCGGTTTATTCTTATAACCACTTTCCAGACAGAAAACAATTTGTACCTCCTTTTGCAGAAGTTCAAACAAATCATTAAAAGTCTATCCCTCACCTTGTAAAGCATAGAGGTTTTCAGTAGATACAGTCCAGCTGGTACGGGTCACTTTTGCTGAGGTCCAGCGACCTCCGGTGTCCTTATTACTGGTATCTGCAGTTTCATTCGTAATATCTAATGAATGACTGGTTGCATATGCCACTGATTTTCCATCCACAAACAGCATCAAGTCCGAGCCATTTATAATATGATCTCCATTATAAGCCATAATTGTTTTTTAATTAATGAATTAATAGTTTATTTTTATTGTAAAAAAAGTCGTTGTTTAAACGCATATTCGGAAGCCTCCTCTTCAGCATTCGACAAACGGATCTGCAATTTTCCCCGTTTCATCATATTATCCAGGCATCTCCTGACTAAAGAGGCTACTTCAACACATTCTGAGTAGGAATCAGAGACACAATCTATTTGCATAGTGACTTTATCCTGAACTACTCTGTCTTTGGAATACACAGCTTCTAATTCCGTACGCTGATAGATCACAAAAGGATAAGGAATCTCTTTTTTGACCATCAACGGATGAATATTCCCGTGTACTATTTTTTTTATTTCATTATCCCGGATCAGCTCATTATAAATAAGCACGCCCACATCAACTCCGTCTTTCACTCTATTTTCCCTCCTGAATGATTCTTTGTTTATATTCTATGGAATGGATATTTTATCTGTTCCAGTAAATCGTATGAATAACCGTCCGATCTCTTTCCCGAAGAATACTGTGAATCCGGTAAGCCCGTTTATCAAAAAAGGATCCGCATATTTTCATGAATGATGTTTCCCGGATAAGAACGTACAATGAATGTCTTGGAATAGGAAACAATCGTTTCTCCATTCTCTATGACACGAGTTCCGGTCTCCTCCTCTACCAGCGCATTCGCTTCCAGAAATAGTTCCCAGCTTACTTCGACCTCACCAAACCGGTTCTTTCGCTCTTTCCGGTTCTCAACCCGGATGATCTTATTTAAACCGCCTGCTCTCATACCAGGGAAGGATTTTTCAGATAAAGGGATAAGAGATATTCATAGGTATAAGGGATCTCATTCACCTCTTCATACGAAACCGGTTCCCGGTTAGCATAAAGATTTCCTACCAGCAACAGAACTGCTGCCTTCAAGGGAGAAGGCAGATATCCTCTCTCTTCAGCAATCTCTTTAAGAGTCCGCTGGATATGTAAGCCCACTGCATCAATCGCTGTATCAATCAGTGAAATGATATATTCATCATCTCCCTGATAGTCCGGATCAATGACTAAGTGCTTTTTTGCTTCCTGTAATTCAACTAACATTGTTTTCGTTTTTTAAATAGATATGAATAGAGAATAGGAAAGATCTTTCCACTTTATGATTAAAATGAACTTTTTATCTAACGTTATTTCCAGTCATCAGGAATCTCTTCATAGTCAGCCAATCCCATACATGCCTGAAAACAGGCCGAACCTGACAAAAGAGAAGGATATCCCTCTTTACCATTTCTCTCCCATAATTTCCCTCCATTCGGATCCACAGGTGTTAATCCTGTCAAAGTTACACAATCACTAAATGCCGATTCGATATACTCAATTTGCCGGTTCTCTGCAAATAGCTTTTCCGGAATAGAAGTCAAGGAAGTACATTTATAAAAAGCATAAGAAAATCTGTACGCCCTTGTGTTCTTGACAAAAAGGCCCTCCGGAATAGATGTTAAACCTGTACATTCATAAAATACGGAAGGGAATACCCGTACTTTGGGATTACGGCTAAATAAGCTCCCCGGCACAGAAGTCAAAGAAGTACATCCACGAAATGTAGAAGAGAAATTAGATACCTCCCGATTATTGGCAAACAGGTTTTCCGGAATAGATTGCAAGGAAATACAAGCACTAAATGCCAAAGCAAAGCTCAGAACTCCTGTATTTTGTGCAAATAAATTTTCCGGTACAGAGACTAAAAAGTAACACTCAGACAATACCGCCCTAAAATCCTCCACTTCCGGATTATTCACAAACAGATCTTCCGGAACAGTCGTCAGAGAATGACAACCCATAAATGTATAGGTGAAATCTGTCACTTTGGGCGCGTTTGCAAATAAATTACCTGGGATAGACGTAACCTTTCTGCACGAGGCAAACGTATACGAAAAAGTTTCAATCTCCTTATTATAAAGAAATAAATTCTCTGGAATAGCTTCCAGCACTATACAGTTTTTAAACGTATGAGAGAAATTTGTTACTTTAAGGTTGTAAGTAAACAATCCCGGAAAAATACGGGTCAAACCACGGCACTCCATAAACGTACCTTCAAAAGTAATCACCTCCGGATTAGCCACGAACAAAGACTCCGGAACCGTTTTGACCGATATACACCCTGCAAAAGTATAAGCAAAAGTTGTTACCTTAGGACAATCCTTAAACAGAGATTCCGGAATTGATTCAACCAACGGACAACCATAAAAAGTATAAATAAAAGTCTCTACCTCCGGCGTATAATCAAACAAAGATTCCGAAATGACGACCACCGATTTACAATTACAGAATGTATAGGAAAAATCGGTTACCAGTGGTGTATGATTAAAAAATCCAACCGGGATCTCTCCCAGGTTTCCACAATTCCTAAACAGATTAGAGAAATTCTTCACGTTGGGTGTATGATCAAATAGTCCTTCCGGTACAGATTGTAACGAGTTACACCCCCAAAATAATCCGGCAAAAGTAATCACATGTGGTGTATGATCAAACAATCCTTCCGGAACATATTCCAACATACTACAATTACAGAAGGAATAATTAAATGTAACCACCAGAGGAGTATGATCAAATAAATGATCCGGAATAGCCCTCAAAGAACTACATCCCCAGAAAACACCACCTATAGCAGTAACTTCCGGTGTATAGGCAAACAGACTGGCAGGTATAGTTTCCAGTGCTGAACAGTTGAAAAATGTATGATAAAAAGATTTCATATCCGGCATATTTGAGAACAGGTTGCCAGGGATATGGCCTAAAGAGCTACAGTTATAAAAAGTATACGCTGCATTTACTTTGGTTTTTCTGATCTCTTCCGGTAAAGATTTCAGATTTATACAATTGTAAAACCCTTCATCCTCCACTAACACATTTCCACTACCCCAACTATCTATAGATTGAAGTGCTTCACAATAATGATCATATCCTTCACGGACAGAGATCCACGTAATATCTCTTGAATATATTTTAATTATATATTCACCCTCTGAAGGATAGGTATGTACAATCTCTTCATGATCCACCCCTGTCGTATTTCCATCACCAAAATCTATACTTCCAGTAAAACGGACCGGGAAAACTATTTCTTTTTTATCAGAGTCACTAATCTGTATAGTAAATATAAGTGCCTCGTTTTCATCGCTTCTTCTTCTCATTTTTTTATTTTCTATCCAACAAGTGGACTGTTACCTTTAAAAAAGTGACAGGTAACAGTCTTACTTTTTGAATAATCAATTAAATCAGATAACCTTAATCACAAATTTATCAAACAGATAACGCACACTGATTTCACCAATTTCACCGGCAGCAATTGTCATACTTGTTTCATCCGTCTGCACATTCGTCGCCGGGAAAGTAATAGTGATCGTGGCTGCAGCAGAGTTTTTAATAGAAATAATACATTCTGCACCATCCGTTCCGGCCGCAAAAGACAATGTCTGATTCGCACTTGCTGTAAATCGCAGGTCATAATTGGCTGCAATATTTACCGAATTTAACGATGTCAGTGTAGTAATACCGGTAGATGGGAATTTAAGAGGAACCGTAATGGCTCCTTCACCATTAAAATTCACACCATTGATCGCCCTTGCTGTTGTTAACTTAGCCGCACTGGCTGCTGTTGTTGCATTCGTAGCGTTTGTTGCATTTGTAGCAGAAGTTGCCGTATCTGCATTTCCCTGTAAATTTCCCACAAACTTAGCAGAAGTAGTAATGTTTCCACTGGCACTAATGGTGGTTACCTCTTCCAAAGCTCCGTTTACATTCGCTTCCCCATTGAAAGAACGTCCCCACAATGTACGTGCAGTTACCAGCTTAGTAGCAGAAGCCGCATTTTCTGTTTTACCTAAATAATTGCTTAACTGGCCAACATTTGCTTTCTCTTCTAATAACAGATCTGTTTCTGTCTTTGTATAATAAGAATCCAGATCCACATCTGCCGCGACATCCCCTTGTGATACCCATACACCTTCTTCCCAAACATATTTTTCGAAAATAGTGGTAGTGTCTTCTCCATCCTGAATCAATAAGTACAGTACATTCTCCTTTCCGCTTTCAGGTAATTCAGTAACAATTTTCACACTGTTAAACTCATTACAGTTAATAGTCACTGTTCCATCACCATTTTGGACAAGAGAAATATTATGACCTTCTACCAGCTTGTTTTGCTTCGTATCCAGCTCTTCATCAATTTCAGTTTTTGTGTAAACACTTTCTTTATCCGCTTTCAATTTCAGCGTTTCCTCTATACTTTCGAGGTCCTCCTGCAAACGTTCAGTCTCTTTTTCCACCTCCTCGAGCTGTTCACAGATCGCTGTATCATCATAAATTGTATCAACAGCCGAAATCTTGTTGTCGTCATCAATCTCAATGTTATCACCAGCCGTTAACTGAGCCTGTTTTTCATCTAACAACTCATCCGTTTCAGTCTTCTTATAATACAAAGACATATCTACCTGGCCGGCAACCACATCATCTATCTTTCCGTCTACATCCTCTTTAGTGTAAACAGTGTCAGCATCTGCCTTTTTATCCACCTCTTCTTCCAGGGCAGCGATCAATCCTTTCACTTCCGAATCATCATAGACCGTGTCAATCGCTGAGATCTGATTGTTTTCATCAATCTTGATGTTGGCACCAGCCGTTAACTGAGCCTGTTTTTCATCTAACAACTCATCCGTTTCAGTCTTCTTATAATACAAAGACATATCTACCTGGCCGGCAACCACATCATCTATCTTTCCGTCTACATCCTCTTTAGTGTAAACAGTGTCAGCATCTGCCTTTTTATCCACCTCTTCTTCCAGGGCAGCGATCAATCCTTTCACTTCCGAATCATCATAGACCGTGTCAATCGCTGAGATCTGATTGTTTTCATCAATCTTGATGTTGGCACCAGCCGTTAACTGAGCCTGTTTTTCATCTAACAACTCATCCGTTTCAGTCTTCTTATAATACAAAGACATATCTACCTGGCCGGCAACCACATCATCTATCTTTCCGTCTACATCCTCTTTGGTATAAACGTCAGAAGCATCTGCTTTTTTATCCACCTCTTCTTTCAGGGCAGCAATCGATCCTTTCACTTCCGAATCATCATAGATCGTATCAATAGCCGAGATCTTTCTTCCATCTATCAGGATATTATCACCAGCAATCAGTTTATCCTGCTTATTATCTGACAAATCCTGGATCGCTTCATCTATATTTATATTTAACTCAGAAAAAAGGATATCCGATTCTTCTTTCGTATAATATCCGGACAGATCAATTTCAGTAGTACCTATGGAAGCATATTTAGCGGTTGATTCAAGCCATACGTACTCAAAATAATAATCAATCCTATCATTCACACTTTGATGAGGTACCAGATAGATTATATTACTACGTCCTTCTACAGGAAGTTCATCCACCTGTTCAAACTCAATATGCACCAGATTGGCAGCGATCTCTTTCATTTCCTCCACTACTTCCTGTACTGCATCCACATCTTTCAGGAAAGCTATTTTTTCCGCATCATCACCACTCTGTCCTGCCAACTGAACTGTCGGACGTTCACTGGCATTCAGATTCAAAGGTAAGGTGGCAGAACCGAAATCAGCGACATCCCACTGGCTTACCATCGCCAGATTCACACCTTCTCCATCTGTTCGTAAGCCCAACAGATTCCGATGATTGTCCAGTAAGATCCGTTTATCATCAAAGTAAGGAACCTTTCTGGCTTCCAGTGAATCAATTTCTGCCTGTACATTCTGGAAGTTTCCGGCTGTCTCAGCTTTGAAATCATTCATTTCCTGGTCACATGCAATCTTATTCGCGTCTACCTTGTCGTCCAGATCAGCCACTGCTTTATCATTAGATTGCTGATAGATTTTCGCTTTTTCAACAAAATCGGTAATACGAGTATTAATATTCTCCTTGTAGTTTTCAACTTTGTTGTTCAACGCTGCTACAGACTGGTCTATCTCTTCCCTGTTTGTATCGACTTTGTCATTTAAGTTAGCAACCGCCTGATCATTTGAGTCCTTATACGCTTTCGCTTTCACAACCAGATCAGAGATCTCTGTTTGGATTTCCTCTTTGTAATCTTCCACTTTGTCATCCAAAGAAGAAATAGACTGATCTGTTTCTGTTTTATTTGAATCGACTCTGGCTCCTAAATCTGTAATAGATGCATCTGTCAATTCTTTATAAGACTCGACTTTTGTTTCCAGAACGGAAAGACCCTGTTCCGCAGCATCCTTATTGGCATCCACCTTATTCTCTAAATCTGCAATGGACTGGTCGGTTGATTCTTTGTAAGTCTCTACCTTTGTATCCAGATCTGCGATGTTTTGATCGGTCGCATCCTTGTTTACATCTACTTTGCTATCCAGGTCAGCGATGGACTGGTCTGTAGCCTCTTTATACGACTCAACTTTCTCATCCAGATCTGAAATACGCTGGTCTGAAGCAGATTGATTAGCATCCACTTTTTCTTCCAGGGTCCGGATCGTTTCATTTAATTCTTCTACTTCATCATCAATACGGGTATTCACCTCCTCTTTCAGCGCATCGATCACTCCGGTATTGTCAGCCTGGAATTGTTCAAAAACAGTCTGATCCACTTTCAGATTAAGAAGATAATCCAATTCATCCTTGGTGTAGTAATCAGTAATGTAGAAATCAGGATCTATTTCTTTCCCGGTCAATACACTATCTTCCCGGTTAAAGTTGAAAGTTGAAAATTGATAATCACATGCGCCTGTTTTATTTACTTTTCCACGGATGGCATCCTTGCTACGGGCAGAGCTATTGAAAACAAAAAGTTTTCCGGCCTCTGCTGTCGAACGGATCACATAACTGTCCCGGTGAGGAGCCACAAACCAGCTACCAAACACCATTACTTCGCCTGCATTGTGTTCGAGACTGATATAATTACACTTTTCAATTGTCAAAGTAGAGGTTAATGAATTAATAGCCCAGCTATGACCTTGTGTGGAGATGCAGTTAGCCAGATAGACATTTGCATACAGCAATGTCTGGATATCCAGGTTATTTACCTGGGATTTCTCCATGTAGATCTCTCCCTGGCCCGTAATATGCGTATTTCCTTTCAGGTACATGTTGTTCATGACCGTTTTACCACCTGTTGTCGCAATCGTAGTTTTACCGGTCACTTCAATGCCTTCCAGACTCACATTACAGGCACTGATCGCCAACTGCCCGGTGACCTGAACTCCACGATGTTCTGCCACAGAAGAAAGTGCTTTCAGTGTCAGGTCATCTTTGTTAATAGTTACGCTTTCATTGTAAACACCTTCCCAGATCAGGATCAGGTCCCCTTCCTTTGCCGCATGAACAGCCGCATGCAAGGAGGAATAAAAGCGCATATCTTTACCCATTTTACTGTTGGATACTAAACGTACCCTTTTCAGATCCTCTTTCCGTAAAGTAGAAAGAAGTTTCATCAGGTCTTCCTGTTTATTCAGGTCCCCTACGATCGTTCCCCAAACCGGGAAACCGACATTTGAATTTCTTGAAGTATGATGCATTTTGTTTACTTCTAAATTAATGTTGTTTGACATATTTAATCCTTGTTTTTAAGATCATTTCCGTTTGTCCCTTAACGGTTTCCTTAAATAGATAGTCCTTTCCACCAGCGTCTATCAGCGTCACTTCATAGCTATAGTATATCGCTCCATCTTTCAACTTTTTCAGGTTCTCCCGGGAGAAAACTGCATGATCGTAATGCTCCCCGGTCTCCAGATTAACCGATTGTCCATGTATGTAGCTTGCCTCTATAAACTCATTCTCATTCGTAGTAAAAAAACGAATGACGAACTTCACCGTATCCATGACACGGTAAGGTCTGCTTTCTGAATCCTTCAGGCTCAATTGTACCTTCAGGTCACTGTCTTTATATACTTTGTATACTGCCATTTCTCTTATTACTTGAGGGTTAACCCAAAATATCACCGGTTTTTATTTATAATTTGTAAATACGATTCAGCTATGAGTGACATACACACTACAGAGAAGACATCTACATGCCTTCACTCTATATACATTCTATTTGTATTACATTTGAGGGTGTTTTGAGAAGAGAAATTATCACCCTTGGAAAGATGGGTGGTTTTTGATAAAAAAGAATCCCGGAGCAAGGCCCCGGGAAGCAGGATAGATTTATTTGTATTTAAGGTCTCATGTATCAGAAGGATCCCGGAGCAATTCCGGCTTATCCATATCACAAAATCTATAGCGGTTGGCATATTTCACCTGGGTCAGACGGAACTTGTGAGACCGGAATTCTTTCCTGAAAGCCTGGCAGAAATCACCTTCTTTGAACTTATAGGTCATGGAAAGAACGACATCCTGAAAAATGCCCTGATCCTCTTCCGTTCGTACCAGTTCACAGGATAAAGCCTCATAATGAGCTTCAATCAACTGGTTGACGGTTGAATTGAACTTGGATTTATCAACAGGGGTCTGATGAAGCTTCACAATCTCCATCAGGGGTGCTTTCTTTGTTTTCATACTCTTCTGTAAATTTTCTTAATGCTGCCCGGATCAAACGGCTGGTAGATACTTGTTCTTCTTTCGCAATCCTTTGCATATCAGACAATAAACTATAATCTATCCGGAAAGTCACTACTTTTTCTTTTTCCATATTTGTCTTATTAAAATCCGCACGAATAAAAAAAACAAGCCTAACCTCCTTAATCACTGAGAATTAAATAAAAAAACAAAAAAGGCGGGCGCGCGCTTTTCTTTTACTCTCGTTTTCTTTTGTTTCTGTTTTAGTTTATATAATATATTTATATATTATAATAGTCCGGCTATTTTACAGCCCAACGGACAGCCCATCCGGCAACCCTAAGAGCAGTCCATCCGGCAGCCTATCGGACAGCCCTTTTGAGGAATATCCTCTCTTTTACCAACTGGTATAAGCTACCCCGGTAGCAGAAGCACTCATTCCAAAAGTGATAAAATGGCATGGATTACTAAATGCTCCTGCCAGACAAACAATCGTAATAACAGCCCATATCAGGCATACCATCAAATGGGCAAATGATTGAAAATGTATTTTTTCATATAACGCAATTCCATTAATTTATAAAAGATCATTTATTCCGTTCCCTTAGAACAAAAGTAGTGATATATATCATTGAAAACAATATGTATTTACTGAAAATTTTCATCGTATTAACTACAATTGACTAAATCAGAGAATAAATCTTTTTCTTTCATAAGCCAAATTCAAAGATTATTTCTTTTATTTGTCAAACATTTAAAATAAAAAAGTTTCTACCGCAACATATACTGACAAATATCACTATGACAACAAAAGATAGACTGAGATTATTTTCCAAACAAATGGGATATGGAAGGAATAAATTTGAAGAATATGTGGAGATTGCCTCCGGATACCTTTCTTCCAGATCTAATTCTGTGACTTCGGATACCATCGAGAAAGTGATCCGTAAATTTCCGGACCTCAGTCTGGAATGGCTGCTGACCGGACAAGGGAAAATGCTCCGATCAGAACCATCCGAAGCAACACAAAGAATCTATCCGTTAAAACCGTATATTGATTCTACCTATGCTGTTTGTGGCCTTCCGAAAGGGTTCTCAGTTGCAGTCAAAGAAACAGATTGTACTACACTCTCCCTCCCTTTTATGAAAGAGTACGATTTTTCCATTCAGGCCAAAGGTGACAGCATGCTCAACCGAAAAGATCCGCGGAAAAGTATACGGGAAGGAGACATAGTTGTCTGCCGGATCTGGAAGAGCCGCAGCCATATCCGCTGGGGAGAAACCTACGCCCTCTCTACGGCAGAAGGGATCGTGATCAAAAAATAGTCCCGGCGGAAACAGACGGATACGTTCGTTGCGTCTCTTTTAACACAGAAGACGGTTATATGCCTTATGAACTTCCTCTCACAGAAATTAATGACTGGGCGATTGTAGTCGGGGTGGTCAGTGTGACATCCTGGACCTGACCGGCGATCTTCCCAATCGCCGCCTACCTCTCACTGCAACGGGTGCACCCGTTGTGAAGAAAGGGTGCACCCGTTCAAAAGAAGAGTAGGCAGCGATTTTTAATTAAAACGTAGGAAAAGAAAATAGGGATCTCCGGAAAATCCGTTTTTAATATCTAACTTTGTGGAAGAATAGGGACCCTGAAATCAAAGAGGTCCGGATACATATTCTGAAAAACTGGTATGAATAAGTGGATCTGTTTTCTGGGGATCTGTCTCTTTATCCTATCCGGTTGCCGGCAAGGGAGTAAAGAAGATAAGATTCCGGTATTGATATTTACTGATTTTGGAAGAGACGTAGACGATGCCGAAGCGTTTGCATATTTGGCTATGAATCCTAACATTGAACTCGCCGGAGTAGTATGCAACAGCTATATTCCTGAAAACAGAGCTCATTCATTATCCCTTTTTCTTCAGCTATTCAATAAAAAAAACACCCATTGCCGTAGGTGCCGCTTTTCCCTGGAAAACAGCTCCAAAGCCTACACAACTCTCCGATTACCTGAAAGAGCATACACTTGAAAACAATCCGTACGAGTTCACCCTGGAAGATTCACTAAAAAAATGGACTGGAAACGACTCTCCTATTTTTTCCATACTCCCCAAATGCTCATAGACTCTCTCCTAAACCAATATCCGGGAGAATTAAGAGTGGTGGTCCCGTCACAGGCAACCGACCTCGCAGCTTATTTATCCTCTACCCCTGCAAAGATACAACATATCCATTCTATCTATATACAGGGACAAGCGGCAACTGATGGGAAGGGATATTTACTGCCGGATAATGCTTCATATAACCTTAGAGAGGATATGGAAGCCGCCCATTTTCTATTTTCTTTCCAGGATCAGGTGCCTTTTATATTGTTGGGAAAATACGCTGCCTATCCAATGGCATATACACGGGAAGAGATGATACAAACGACTCAGAAACTCCATAAAGCCGGAGATTATATACAAAAAGCAGCAGAAATGGGGCTTGCCTGTTTTCTGCAAAGAGACTCTGCAACTTTCTATCGCGTATTTGGTATTCCGGATTCCATTTTAGCTAAAGAAGCACTTCAGGCCATTGATAAAATAAGTAATCCCTATGACCTGTTAACGGTCATCGCAATGGACCGCCCTGAGTTATTTCATATCACAGAAACAGGAAAACATAAGTTAATTGGCATGCACCCCGGAGAGTCTTATTTCCGGGATTCCGTAAAGCTAAAAAAGCTTTTATTGATGGAATGTGAATAAGAAAGATCAGACAGGCAGGAAGTAAAAGTTACAGATCGTCCTCCTTCTTTTCGCTTACCCTGTCTTCTTCCGGAACTTCCGGAAGTTTTATTTCATCAGACTTGATCAAAACCTCTATCTTCCGGGTCAATAGATCCACTTTCTCCTGCAACCGGTCACTACTATCGCTCACCATGACATCCACAAAAATGAAATTAATTAATGACACTCCCAAAACCCCTGCCAGAAAGAGTAATACAATAAAATAGATCTTGGTAAAAACAGCCATCGCCGGAGAACTTCGCTGTGATATCAGATCGGATATACCATACCACTCCTCCGCTGAAAAAAGCCTGAACATACCATAAACAGACTGCAAAGGAGTCGCAAAATATTCCGGCGCCAGATTTTTGAATATGGAACAAGTCAGAACTGAAAGGATCACCAACAAAACACCAAAAGAAAAAGTGATGAAATAAGAAGCCTTCATCGCATTCCGGAGTCCTTTCACTATATTATTGATATTCGGAAGAAACCGGAAAATCCGGAACGATTTAAACAACCGGAGTACCCTCAACACAAGAATATAACTCAAAGGAATATTATGTCCCACATCCAAAAGATCAATCAATAAAGAAAAAAGAGCAATCATGATCAGAATAAAATCAAACCGGTTCCAAAGATTCCTCCAATATTCCTGAAAGCCATAATATCGTATTTTGATAATCATCTCCACCGTGAAGAGAGCCGTAAAAAAATTATCCAGATAATTCAAAAAAGCAGGAGCCCCATCAAAATCCTGTATAAAGATCAACACGGAATTGATAAAAATAAGTACCAGAATAAAACGGTCATCCAGAAAAAGCTTCTTCAAATTTGTTCCCATGTGTAGCCAGTCCAATTTACAACTTCATCTTAATACAATTCTTTAAGGAAGGATTTTGTTCAAAATTTCAGGATTTACAACCAGTATATGAAATACATTTGGCTTTGTCCACCTCTTTTAAAGAGAAAGGAGAATTAATGAAAAGAGTAGTTTGCCTCCTGGAGAGGCTTTATTACGATATCGGTTTGGTTTATCACTTCTTAAGTATTCTTTTTAAATAGGCCACATCCAACAAATTCACCGTCTCCAAACGCCCTTTATAAAAAACCGCCCAGTTATTAAAAACACAGGGTAATTCCTTTGCTTTCCGGAGGGTATCTATCTCCATTAAAGATAGAGGAACGTGATTTGTTTCACAATACTCTTTTATCATCCCTATGTTTTGATAGATATAGGGACATTGCATATCATAATAAATAGTTAGTTCCTTGTTTTCGATTTCCGGACTTTTGACATGCCGGGCAAACTGTGGCGTTGTTCCGTCAAAAGAAAGGGCAAGTAATTCATATCCATTCTCCGTCCTATCAACCACCACAAAACCATACTTCTTCACAAAAGATTGGTCGGACAGCCACGCTTTTTGTTTTTGTGCACCCAACATACAAATACCAGATTTCCCTTTTGCTTTGGCATCTGCTAAACAGTATTCCATTAGCGACTTGCCATATCCTTTCCCCTTGTGGGCACCCAGCACCCACAAACAATAGATATAATAATAGTTATCCCCTATGATGGGCACCCAGGCTGTTTCCAAAGGAGCATATTCAATAAAAACCGTAGCCTTTACCTGTAACTTTCTAAAGACATGCCCTTCCCGGAGCCGGTCAGAAAGCCATCTGCGTTTTGTCTCCACACCCGGATGAAGCTTTTTACTGCGGATAATACAGCATAGATGCTCATTGGATAAGTTTTCTGTTGTTAAGTTTATAAAATCAGGCTGTTCCATTTTGTTTCTATTAGATTATTCCCTCTCAATTTTCAGTTTCATTTCCGTATACCCAGGTACTGTAAAACCCAACTTTTCATACAATCTTTTCCCTGCTTCTGTGGCAGAGAGAGTCAAGACAGAAAGATTCCGCTCTTTACTTTCCTTTATAATAGCCTCCATAACAGCCTTTCCATACCCCTTGCGCTGATGTTGCGGATAGGTGTAAACATTCAAAACATTTCCGGTACACCCATTAGGAAAAGCAGGACTGGCCGGACGTTCTTCCACAAGAAGAAAAGCACAGGAGACAATCTCCCCTTCAAGACTCACTCCCAAAGCCACAAAATCATCCAGGCTGATATGCTTTTCACAGTACTTTCTAAAATAGCATGCCAGAGATTTCCATTCCTTTTCCGGTATAGAAACCATCTCCGATAAAAAAGCAAACCGCAACTCCATTAATACATTAATATCCTTTATTCTTACTATTTCCATTTCCCTTCAAATATGAAATTCAAAAGTAAAGATATTTTCTTTATCTTTACAATCTATCAAAAATTACTCGTATAAGATATAAAATCTTCGGTTACTAATGCTTTCACTGTTTGATAGTAAGGCTACAAAATCAAAAAATGGATGATATATATGGAAGGAAAATAAAAAACTCCTGAAAATCATCTGATTTTCAGGAGTTTTTTAAATTTTGTTTTTCTTATTTGTGATTAGGAGGGGTTTCCAGGCCTGCGATGAATTAGATTATTTTCATCGAAAGCTCTTGTATTAGTACTATTCTCTAAACAAATAACCATTGGTTCCTGATCTTCTTCCATGGTAGTATGTTTTTTTTGGTTGATACTTTTTTAATTAGGTTAAACAAGCGTAAAAAAACAACAATGGATTAGTCTATTTATTTTTATCTTTTATTGTTAATTTACCTTACACGAAAATACATGTTTTTTCTCTTAACAATTAACATTAAAACAATATCACAAATATAAATTCAATTTATTCCCTCAAAAAACTCAACAGTCCAAGGTAAAACTTTCCCACAATCCAACAAAAAACACTTTCAATATAGAATTACAATTTGTAAATTTGTGTACTAATAAACATTCTACTTTGAAAAACGAAAAATTAACACGGCAAGAAATTATCAACCTGCGTCTCCAAGAAGCGGGCTGGGATGTTAATGATCGTACACAAGTAACAGAAGAATTTTATATCAATCTATCATCCGGCGTTGCTGCCCCCCCGATACCCTACCAAAGGAAAAATGAATCCTGCGACTACGCATTACATGGAAAAGACGGCAAGCCATTAGCAGTAGTCGAAGCCAAAAAGACATCCATTAGCGCAAAAGCAGGAAGAGAACAGGCAAAACAATACTGCGAACACATACAAGAAACACAGCAGACAGAACTACCCTTCTGCTTTTATACCAACGGAAACGACATCTTTTTCTGGGATTTGGGAAACTATCCCCCTAAAAAAATACAGGGATTCCCCACACTTTCTGATCTCGAACGATTAGCCTACCTCCGCAAATACAGAAAACCGCTGGCAGGAGAGCTCATAAACACCCGTATTGCCGGACGTGATTATCAAATTACAGCTATCCGCAGCATCATGGAAGCCATAGAAAAAAGAAAACAAAAGTTTCTGTTAGTCATGGCAACCGGAACAGGAAAAACCCGTACCTGCATTGCTCTGGTAGACGCCCTGATGCGTGCCGGGTGGGTAGAACGCACCCTGTTCCTCGTGGACCGTATCGCACTACGCGACCAGGCACTCGAAGCCTTCAAGGACCACCTGCCTAACGAACCCCGCTGGCCGAAAGAAGGAGAAACACCAATTGCCACAGACAGACGTATCTATGTTTCAACATACCAAACTATGTTAAATATCATACAAGGCACCGGCAATCCCCTTTCTCCCCATTTCTTCGACCTGATTGTGATTGACGAAAGTCACAGAAGTATTTACAATACCTACCAGAACATATTGCACTACTTCAATACCCTCACATTAGGTTTGACGGCAACCCCAACAGATATAATCGACCACAATACATTCGAACTGTTTGAAGAGGAAGACGGCATCCCGACCTATGCCTTTTCCTACGATGAAGCTGTAAACCATATCCCTCCCTACCTGTGCAATTTTCAGGTGATGAAAATCATCACTAAATTTCAGGAGCAGGGAATTAACAAACGCACCATCTCCTTAGAAGACCAGAAAATACTGATTCAGAAAGGAAAAGAGATAGATGAAATCAACTACGAAGGCACCGAATTGAAACGAACTGTAACCAACCGGGGAACCAATGCCCTCATCGTACGTGAATTCATGGAAGAATGTGTAAAAGACGAAAACGGAATACTCCCCGGAAAAACGATCTTCTTCTGCACCACCAAAGCCCATGCCCGGAGGATAGAAGAAATATTCGACAGCCTCTATCCCGAATTTAAAGGTGAACTCGCCCGGGTCATGGTAAGCGACGACACACGCGTGTACGAAAAAGGCGGACTACTCCACCAATTCAAACACGCCGACATGCCCCGTATCGCCATCAGTGTCGATATGCTGGACACAGGAGTCGACATCCGGGAAGTCGTAAACCTCGTCTTCGCTAAACCCGTCTACTCTTACACCAAATTCTGGCAAATGATTGGACGGGGAACCCGTTTACTGGAACAGGACAAATTAAAACCGTGGTGTACTAAAAAAGATGAATTCCTCATCCTGGACTGCTGGGACAACTTTGAATACTTCAAACTAACCCCACGGGGAAAAGAGTTAACCCCACAAATTCCCCTGCCCGTCCGGTTAGTGGGATTACTGATAGACAAAATTGAAAAAGCATCCGAACTGGGAAAAGAAGAAATTGCCGGTAAAGAAATTCAAAAACTCAAATACCGCATCAGCGAACTACCCGTTAAATCCATAGTCATCCGCGACGCAGCCGAAAAATTAAGAGTGCTATCCGCAGACGACTTCTGGAACACACTGGATACAAAGAAAATACAATACCTCCGGGAAGAGATAAAACCCCTCTTCAGAGCCCTGTCGGGAGTCGATTACAAAGCCAT
>Ga0192242_10209_pt1 | contig 27856 bp, 25 predicted proteins | sample Koala_Koa27_J3_FD_131235 | JGI IMG/M metagenome (GOLD analysis project Ga0192242, IMG submission 131235) | Enriched cells from koala feces incubated with labeled cellulose particles, San Francisco Zoo, California, United States - Koala_Koa2-7_J3 ...
TTTGGGAAAACCCATCTCTGCCACGAGTGGGCTCGTCAACTCGAGATAGAATGGACCCCCGCCGACAAGCCACAGTTTTTCGGACTTCCGCAGTGGGAGATGGAGGCCGCCAATATTCGGCAGCAGCGTCTCCCTCGCGAATATATTTTCGTTCAATTTGCCGGCGGTCAGAGTCCATATGATGCCAACAGGCCGCATGTTTTCCGTCCTGGCGGTCAGCGGCGGGCCTATCCGCTCAATATGGCCCAGGAATTCATTAATACTTTCCACAAAAAATATCCTGGTGTAGGCATTGTCAACTACAGCATGCAGAATGAGGAGTACTTTAATCTCCAGGGTTGTATCACTCTCAACACGGCCTATTGGCATTATCCGTACCTCCTTCGTTCTTCCCTTGGCTTCATAGCTGTTGATTCTTCCCTCCATCACCTGGCCGCCGCAGCAGATACAGCAGGTGTTGTCATTTGGGGTACAACCGGCCCCGACATGCTTGGCTGGGAAGGGCAGACTAATCTTTCCAATACCACGCGTCATGAAGGGCGGCCGCTCTGTCACCCGTTTGGTGACGTGAAGAACGCGGACGGCACTCCCTGGGTAGACCGTGATATTTTGTCAACGGCGGTGCCGGTGAAAGACTTGATTGACGCGATTGGCGGTATCATCCGCTGCCGGCGGCAGGATCGCTTGCAGCAGGCTAAGAAGAGACCAGCGGCGTCTGGGCCGGCGCATCAATGTGCCCTCAGCGGCGTCTGAGTGACGCAAAAAGTGGTTAGTGAACTAAATTTGGTCAAAAGGAGCAGCAAATGTATTTGAATGATGTCAAGTTAATAGGAAAAGTGCGCAAGGATGCCCAGTTAAAGGCCCTTACCACCGGCGGTTGGGTTTTAGATTTCGCGTTAGTGACCACCAAAAATTTCAAAGACAGCAAAGGTGAGCCGATAACGAGGAAAGAAACGCATCGCATAGTCGCCTTCAACAATGTGGCCAAAAATATTGCCGCTGGCGGCAAGCTTTCAGCGGACACCGAAATTCTGGTTGAGGGATTTCTTCGCTCTCATGAACGTAACGGTTTTCCCGTGACCGAAGTCGTTGCCCGCCGACTTCAAACACCTGCGGCAGTCTAAAGAAAAAGCCAAGGAAAGAGACGGTCCTGCCGGATGCTAAGCAGCATAACGGCGATTGAGTTGCTTTTTTCTTGGCTTTTAAATCTAGGCATTAGGGTCAAGCATTGGGAAACCCGTCCCGCACAAACATCTCTTTTTCCTTGGCTCTTCTTCTGACCAGTCCTGCAAGTTTTTTCCCTTTTGCGTAGACATGGTCCCCAAATTTATTGGCGGCCGCGGTGTAGTTTCCTTTGTTTAGCTCCCTGAAAAGTGAGCTTTTTTGGCAGTTTCCTGCGCCTATGTTGTAACAAAGACTGGTTAGGGCCGCCGCCATTCCGTTGGTCAGGGTCACCGTCACCAGTTTTTTCATGTCATTGTAGTACACCTCGGCGTCTTTGGCAAGCATCTCGTCGGCTTCTTTCTGGGTGATGACGTCCCCCATTTTGACGCCTTTCGTATGTCCCCAGCCAATCGTATTAACTCCGGCCGGGCACTTGTAGGCCTTTAGGCGGCATCCTTCGAACTCCATGATGAGGGCGAGGACATCTTTCTGAACGCTTTTATAAGCGGGAATCTTTTCTTGGCTCATTTAGTTCTCCTTTTGTCTGCGGCAGGCATTTGCTCAGACGCCGCAGTGTTTGTTAGGGTGTCAGTTAAACTGATGGTGTTTAACTTTCGATAGGAGGTGTGCCCCACCTCACAATTAGCGGCCCGTTGCTGGCTAACTCTAGTCCGCCATCCATACCCCAGGCGGCGCGTTCACCTTGTTGCTTCACGCGGATAGCTTCGCCTAAGAGCTTGGCCGTGCGGGCTTGTTTTTCTTCCTTGGCTTCCTTTGCTGGTCCAAGGATGTTGTCTTCATAGTGGAGCCATTCGGTGCGGTGCCGCTGAACAATCAGCATCCGCCGCTCGGCCTCGTCTTCCAGTGCGGCCATCTTAGCTTCTAAATCCTTCGCCGTTTCCAGGCCAGGCACGAGCTTTTCCTCCACTCGGCACTGCAATGCAATAGGGTCCGCGGCCCAGTTTTCTCTCTTGGCTAAATCCCGAACGGCCGATTCTTTCACTCCGAAATAATCCGCGATGTCCTTGATCCTCTCCCCAATGACATATTTGCATCGCATTTGCAATCGTTCACCTGCATCCAGGTCAGCGATGTGCCTCTGTTTAATCGTCGCAGGGGCTTCTTGCTCGGGCGCCGCCGGACTTAAAAGCTCAACCTGCGGCAGGCGAGGCGGCCGTCCGCGTTTTCTGGGCGGGGTATCATTCTTTTCTTGGCTCATCTTCATCTTCATCTTCTGGCCTGCCGAAGGGTTCATCATCCGCAAAGGCATTTTGTTCAAAGAACTCCGACTCTGGTCTGCCGCAGGCATTAGTTTGTTCTAATTTTTCCTTGTATTTGTTTAAGCGTTTCACAAAATGTTCCGGCACCGGCAGTCCGAATGCGGAGAGATGGGCCAGGCAGGAGAGGGCCTCATTTATTCCCAGGTATGCTATGATTAAGTTGGTCAGCGAAATCTCCATCGGCAATGCGTTTAAAAGGGTTTTGTCGACCTGAATAAAGAGGGCGATTGCGACCCAGTAGGCCACGAATTTGTACGCTCCGTGGCGAATTTTGTCTCCGCGAAGGGTGCACTCTTTCCAAGCACGGGAAAAGCCAAGAATGAAATCGGCGACCAGAAGGCAGACAAGTGATTCAATGGCTGTTTCAGGATACCCCGTGCTGGTGAGGAAAAAACTCCAGAGAAGACCAAGGGCAGCTTTGAGACCGCACTCGGTTATGAGCTCATTGTAAATGTTGGTGAGAAATTGCATGTTCAATCGCCGCCGGGCTTAAGAGAGAGCCAAGGAAAGAGACGGGGCCCGCCTTTCTCCTTGGCTTATCTCTCGGTTTGTTCTTAGGCAGTCGCCTGATACTGTGGCTTGCCTTTGTCGATAAGCAGGCCCGGGTTATCCTGGTAGCTGCCGGTCAGGTCTTCGCGGACAATCGCGGCGAAAACCGAGCCAGTGCTGGTCAGGCCACTCCCTTCCGCGAGCTCCAGTTTCATCCACGGCTTGGTCACGCCGCGGGGGATGAACCGCCAGGCAACAGTGCCGCCAGCCCTTACAGGGCCTTTAACGGTCATGGAGCATGCTTCTTCTTCATCCCCGTTTTTGCTGTCTGCTTGTTTCAAGGTGAAGGTAAGGGATTCCCCCTCTTGCAGTCCACCCGACAAACAAATGTGAATCGGAATCGGGCCGACCTGGCCGGGGTTCAGGAAACCGGTCAGGGGAATCCAGTCGGATACGCCACTGCTGACCTGGCCGCCGCCGGTTGGGTCGTCCTTCGTCGCGCCGTCAAAAAATACCAAGTTGTCGTCGAGAATCATCTTAGCTCCTTCCTATGAAAGTCAATCAACATTCGGTTCGTCGTTTTTGATCACGTCGCACTGCCGAATGGGTATCCCATGGATGAATGGAATATTTTTCGAGCCGAAAAGCTCGCCAAAATGCAGATGCACGTTCTTAGTGTCCGACGCCTGCACTTCCAGCGCGGTCATGACCTCTTCGTTGCAGTACAGAATGGTACGGTTGCGGTACTGGTTTGGAATAAGGTTTTTCGCCTGAATGACGAGCTTTCTGAAGTCGATATAGTCGGAGTTCAGCTGCGCGCCGGTCGAGCTGTCAGTGCCCGCAATCACGCGGTCTTCGTACAGCTTGTCCACGGGGATATTGCAGATGCGCACCACCGCGCGCCAGTCGCGAACGGCAAGGCCGACGTTCCAGCTCCAGAGGTCGCCGAAGACTTCAAACTTCCGCGCTTCCGAGTCGGTGGTTACATACATGCCAAGGTCGGTATGCTTGAGGCCGCCGATGGACTCCTTCGGGAAAATGCCGTGCGCGGTATCCGGCCCCCAGGCCACAAGGTACATGGAGGTGTTGGTGTCGTCGCTCCCGCCGGCATCAATGACGTGCGGATTGCCAAGGTCGTTATAGCGGGTGGCAAGGCCGTCGAATTCGTCGGCAAGAGCGTTGTGGTCGCCGTAGAACATCAGCTCGGCGGTTTTTTGCCGCAGGGCTTCCATAAACGCCTTGCCTTCCTGCAGGCGGTAGGCGTTGAAGGTCGCGCCGTAAAGATTTTTCTCCTGAACATCCAACTCCATTCGGGCCTCCAGCATGCCGATGCCTTCCACGACACGACTGTACTGCGAGCGCGAAAGCGGGGTACCGCGATACAAACGCCGGAAGTAGACATCGGGAAGGCCGGTACGGACGCGGGTCTCATGACCCTTGATAGAGTTGGCCTCACGAAAAGGAATGTCGCTAAGGATGTCATTGATTTGGTTCATGAGTTCAATGGTCGTGGTGTCTATTCTCATCGACCTATAAAATTCAGAAAGCTCGGCAAGAGTGCCGACTCCACCTGGTTCGTAAGCCATAGTTTTTCTCCTATCTTGCTTAGTTATGTTGTTGTTATTGCATTAAGGTTACAGTTACACTCTCGTACACCGTGGTCATAATGCAGCACTATTTGCTCAGATCCCGCAAGGGTTTTCTTTTATATATTGGTTGTTGCCCTATGCGCTGGGGCTGTTAATGTTTTTTTCACTCGCGGGCTTGGCAATTTTCTTTCCTTGGCTTATATTTTTCTTGGTCATTTGGCCTCCTTATGGTTTTCTTCTTATGCCTCCGCTGAGTTAACCCCTCTCAGCGGAGGCCTTTCTTATTGTATCTCTTCGGGTTCGTCCGGCTCGCTTTGTTTCGACTCTTGTGTTTGTGTGCTCATACAGCAAACACATCCCGAACCACAACAACACCAGCTGCCAGAACCGGTTGCCTCGTCCCAATTATATACTGTGCCGTAAACAATGGCACAAGCACTGCTTGAGTTTAGATGAATACCGGGGCAGTTCCCACAGTTGCCGTATATGCAAACCGTGCCGCAAAAGATAAGGCAGCCGCCGGAAGCGTAAATTGCGCCGCCGCAAGTAGTTGCGCAATTGCCGAAAAAGTTGCTGTCACAAATAATCGTGCATGAGCTACCTTCGGCGAATAAACCGCCGCCGTACTGTCCGCAGTTGCCGCAGATGGTTGTGCCGATGATATAAACAACCCCGTTGCAATGGGCCATAATGCCGCCAGCGTATCCAGTGGCGTGGTTATTGGCAATGGTATCGCAACAGAATATACCGGTGGCGTTGTTGCAAATTGTAGCGGCACCGCCACAGCCTGTAGCGCAGTTGCCGTCGATGTGGGAATTACTGATAGTGACGCACGCCTGGCTATCCGCAAAAACCCCGCCGCCATGGCAAGAGGCGCAGTTGCAATAAATACATGAATTACCAACGGTTACACATGTGCCGCTACCGCAAGCATAAATACCGCCGCCGCATTGACGGGAACAGTTACACTCAAAAACAGAATCATTAGCCGTCAGGCAACCGCAGGTCACGCGAACCGCCCCGCCGGACAGGGAGGTGTTACATCCGCCGGTAACGCAAACGTGGGAAACGCTACACGAGGTGTTTGAAGACAGGGCTATTGCCGCGCCGGAACAGTTTTGATACACTGTCCAGCTATCGCCGCCCCACAATATGGGGAAGTATTCTTCGCTGCCGACCATGTTCCTTGCCTCGCGGGTTGATGGCTTTTTCCCTTGGCTTAAATACCATGCATTACGGTCGAGCCATCGCGCCCGTAAAATCGTTCCGCCAGCGGGGCCTGTTTCGGTTCCGGCCCTGCGTTTCCTTCGACAAATTTGTGTTCGGAAATCGCCCGTCCGACTCTGGCCGCGAAACGAATGACATCGGGGTGATATTCGCCGTAGGTGTCTTTTAAAAGCTGGCGAAGGCTGCCGTCGGGATCAAAGGTTGCGAGGGCCGCGCGAGCGTCGGCGATGGTGCGGGTGTATCTGATGCCGCCAAATTCACGATCATTCCGGATTTCCGTGTTCCATTCTCGCATGACCATTTCGGTGTTGCGCTGCGTTTCGGTTTCGGTTTCGCGCAGGCGGTCCTTCTGCCAAGCCAATATCTGTTCCGCCTGGCTCTTAGAAAGGCCGAGTTCGCGGCAGGTGCCGGTGAAGCTTTCCAGTTGCTGTTTCAGGAGAGGCAGGCCTTCGTTGTCTCCCATTTCGAGAATGTACTGCTCGCCTGCGGCGGGCTGGGAAGCGACCCCTTCGTTCGACACCAATCCTGCGCTTTCGGGAACGGCAGCGGAAGCAATTCCTTCGTTATCATCGGCCATATCACCGATGATACTTTCTTCTGCGGCGATTGGGCCGGTGCTTGCGGTTTCCATTTCGGTCATAACTATTTTCTCCTGCTTAATGTGGTTTTTTTTGTCACCCACCGTTTGGGGGTCACTATTTTGATCGGGGGCTTGGGTGTGACGCTGCCCGCGCTCATAGTTGCGCCGGCTTCACTGGAACGACTGGCCGAAGAAAAATTCTCAAGGGCAGCTGCTATTCGGTCCAGGGCGTCAATCAATTGGGCCAGCTGTTCATCAGTCATCATCTTCTTCCTTGGCTTGCCTGCCGCAGCTTCCTGCCGCAGGCCGATTAAAGCTCAGCGGCGTCTGGGCCTGCTTCAAGCACTGCGGCGTTTGAGCTTTCATACATGGCTTCAGCTGTCAGAACTACGCCGAGATTTCCGGCTCGGGCGCATAGTTCAAGAACCTGCAATCCTAGTGCCCGACGGCCTGCTTGCCAGGTAGTGCGTTTTTCGTTTTGGGGAAAGTCCGCCGTGAAGACCTCCGCTTCGTTTAGAAGCCAAAGAAGAAATTCTCGTCCGACGGAGCTCTGGCCGAGCTGTTCGACAGCGTTAATTAGGTTTTCCCGTTTGTAGCTTTCCATATTGCTCATACCTGCGGCAGGCATTGCTTAATTGCCGCTATTGCATTCCGCCAAGCAGGTTGTCAAGAACTGATCCTTGGCTTAATTTGGTTTCACTCATGGTTTGGGCCGCATCAGCTAAGGCCCCGGCTTCCGCTAAGGCCTGGTTGCCCATGGCTATTTGTTGTTGCTGGGCTTGTTGCTCAGCCCGTTGTTGCCGGATGGTTGCCACTTCGTTTTGCTCGCGGAGCATGCTCGCGGGGGCGGCAATGCGGTCGAGATAGGCCCGAACTGTATTGTCAGGGTTAAGGAGGTCAAGGGCTTCGGGGGCCATTTGGGCCAGGTTCCCGACAAAGACCACACCCTGTTCAATATTGGCGCTAAGACTTGCCCGTTGAGCTTGGGCCAGCACGCTTTCAAAGGTGACGTCGATATTGATGATGTCGATATTATTCGGCGGCGGTGGGAGCGCGCCCCATTCTCGCATCAGGGCAAAGGTGCGTTGGATGACCGGCTGCAAAAGTTCTTTGTGGAGTCGTTCCAGAACGGGGCCGAGCAGGACCAGCTTTTCCGATTGGCGCGCCGAGATTTCCGTGGCCGTGACATTGTGACGTTCATCATCAAGGAAGGTGCGGAACAGTTCGACATACAACCCGTCGTTGATGATTTTTTCCACTTCCTGGATGGCCTGCATGGAATATTGCAGGGTTTGGGCGTCCGGCTGGTGGACAGGGGCAACCGGTGTTGCGCCCGTTCGAGTTGAGTCAAAATAGGAAAGGCCGCCAGGGGTTAAGCGCACGCCAGTAGCGCGAAGTGATTGATCTACTACCAGCGGCGGATCAGCAGCTTTGTGTTGGAGTTTGCGCAGGGTCGTGGTCATCGCCTGGAGCATTTTGCAATCAGGCAGGACCTGCATGGCCGGACTGATACCGTAGCGGTCGGAATTTGAGATATCCCAGCGCGGGGCGAAGGCGGGGAACATGTCATACCCACCATCTTCGAGAATGGATGGTTTTCCGCCAAGACCGGTTGCTTCTCCGGTGCTGGAAGAAGATGAGCCAAGGAGAAAATATACCGAAGCATAGGGTTTGTCGGTCGATGCTATCCGCCCCAGAGTTTTAAACTCGTTTCGGGGAAAGACGGCATGGATGACGTCATAGCGCGCGGTCACATTGCGCGTATGTTCGCATTGGCCTTTGATGAAATCCGGCACGTTCTGATTGTCAAACTTGTCGACAATCTGCCGCGCGGTCATATGCAACCGACGGTAGAAGGTATCAACTTCATTGTTGCTGTTGATGTCAATGACGAATTCGCCAGGATTGCACAGATGAAAATGGATGCCGTTTTCATCGGCAGTTTCAACAAGGAGTCCGGTTCCGAACGCTCCTAGATCGGCGTAAAGACCATGCACGGCCGAATAGAAATTAGATTGATGCAAAACGGCCTGCATGATCTGCGTGGTGAGGTCAAGCCAAATGTTAAGACCTTCAGGGACTTCGGCGGGGTCACCTTGCAAAATGAGGCGGAACCAGGGGCGGACCGGACTGGTCATGCCCCCATGAAGTCCGGCGGCCATTGCCCGCAAAGCGAGAATGCCGGTGGAGTTCACGAGCTTGGAATCAATAGGATATGGCCGCAAATGATAATCGCTGGCCGTGTCATCCCGATAGCGGCCAGGAGCGAAGAGTCGCGTGACTTCGCGATAGACTTCGGTGAAGCCCGATCTTTCGAGTCGGAGCTCCTCATATCTCGTTTGCAAACGTGTGATATCGAAGGTCACTTTTCTTTCCTTGGCTTCTCTGCCGGGGGCATTAACCCAGGGTTGAAGACCCGCTGTTGGAGCTGGTTAATCCGGCGCTTCCGCTCGTGTTCTGCCTTCTTTGGGTCAAGATACTCGCCGCTACCCCTCTATTTTTAGAGGCCTTTTCCCGCTGCGTGGCCGCTGCTGCGGCGGCGCCGGCAGAAACAGATTTAGAGGATTGTTTCTGGGGAGTTTCAGACGTGATGTAGTCTTGGCTGGAGCTTCCGCTTTTTCCGCCGCCGCCACACCGGGCCACGGGCCCATTGTAATTAAAAGAGCTTTCTTCAAGAACATCAAGAGTTTCGATGTCCAGGACGATTTTGTCAAAGATTTTCATGGCTTTTCTCCTTTGCCTGCGGCAGGCATTTCCTTGGCTTGCAGCAAACTTTCTCTTGTGGCTATTGAAATGTAAGCGTTATCATATTTTTTCAGTCGCGCATAATAAATGAATTCAGGGATTTCCCCCAAAATGTTGTATCCGATATTTTCAAGCATCACGGCAATGTGCCGGTTGCGGACGGGAGTGAACCCCAGCAGTGAGATGCAATCAATCTCGTTAAGGGCCCACGCGCTGGCATTCCAGAATCCGGCGGAGCCAAGGGGAAAAAACTTTCGGAACATCACCGGATTGACCGACATGCACCGGCTCAGGTAGTAGGCCGGAAAGTTTTGGGAAAACCCCACCAGCTCGCCGTTGTACAAAAAAGCCATAGGAAATGTTTCGGGATTGGTGGCCACAGCCATCCAGTGTTCTAAGGTGGTGTTATCCCCGTGTTGGGGCCAATAGGCCCACATGAGGCGTTCTTTCATTAACCGGTAGTAGGCCGCCTCACATTCTTCATCCGTCATACACCGAAAGGACCATTCGGGGTCTAGGGGCAATTTCTCGGCGCCGGTATATTGGTTGTTCACGCGCCGTGAGTGCTTGTTGTTCATTGGGCATTCCATTTTCTAATCAGTCTAATTTGTTTGTTGCAGGCGTCAACATCTTGCCCCAGACTAATGGCGTATTGCAACAAATCCTGGTTGGTCCCTCTTTTCGGGGGCGCGGTTTTGGCGCATGGTTTAAGCAGATATTCGGGCGGCCGAACATAGACTGTGTCGGTCACTGTCACCACTTGCTGCTTAGTCGAACAGCTGCCACACGTCATCAGGGACAGGATCAAAAGCCCAATTGCGAACGCTCTCATTTTGCCCCAGCAACGCATTAACTTCCTCGCGCGTGTCATCTCGCGCCCTTCTTTCCTTGGCTAATTCTTCTTGCCAAATGGCGGCCAGTTCATCGCGTTTAACGATTTCCACCTCAAGGGCACTGATAGTTTCTTGGTTGGCTTTGTTGGTTTCGATGGCTAAGGCCGCATTTTGAAGAGCAGCATCGCGCTCATCACAAGCATGCTTGTACAGGAAAGTCAGGGCGAGACAGACAATCAGCAGCGCGGCGATGAGCACGCTTAAAATGTGGTCAAAAAGCCAAGAGAGAATATTAATCATGCCAACCCCCTCTGGCTAAAAGCCAACTATCGGGGATTTCCAATTGGGCCTCCTCTTCTTCACTGGCCGATTGGGAGCGCATGTTTTGTAGCTGCATGGTGTATAGCTGCTCGACTTCGTTCACTTTTTGACTATTGTTTTTAAGGATGGGTACGGCGATTAAGCATGCTAATTTCCGCGCCATACTCGCTACAAACATGTCGTCCCAAATGCTGACTTCGGTCACATCTTGAGTGATTTCTGCTTGGGCGTCCTTCGCGTTGCACAAAATTGTCACGATATTGTCAATTACGCGCACGGCATATTTTTCTTTGCGCAGCAGATTTTCTTTTCCTTGGCTATGAACCCTGTGTACTTTAAGGGCTTTGTTGGGCCAGGAATAAGCGTATTGCCATTCGTTTTCGTATTCTTCGGGAAGGTCGGCGAACAGAGCCAGGTTCACCCGGGCTTGGGCGAAAGGATAGGGGTAGTCACGGAGAGCGGCGCGGCGGGCGTTGTCCCAAAAGAGTTCACATTGGATGGCTTCCGGCGTGTTCTCGTTGGCGCTGGCAATGGTTCGCGTTCCAATGAATCCCAAAGCCATATTGTATATGGTTAGCCGGCCGCTAGTGCTGGGCATTTTCCCTTTTCCTCTCCACCAGTTAACACGGCAGGCACTGCCGTTAAATTTAATATACAGAAAAAAAATATGTTTGTCAACCTTTTTTTTGCCTGCCGCAGGCATTTTTTCTTGACAAGGCAGAATTTTTTTTGTATTATTAATTTGAGCAATGAACTATTTTCTTATTGGAGTCCTGCCGAAAGTCAAATAAGCATTGCGGCAACTAAACCAGCCCTTGCGGCGATTGAACAAAATGGCCCGTTTAACATTTCGATCTTTCACTGGTGGTGAAGTTTCAGCTTCCTTGGCAGCTCGATATGACCTGCAAAAAGCGGGGACATTTCTGCAGCTTTGTGAAAACATGGTCGTTAATGCGATTGGTGACGTTGAGCGGCGTCCTGGCACCATCTTTATGGAAGATTTCGGTGCGAGTGAAGCATATCTTCTGCCGTTCCAGTTCAATTCTGAGCCCGGCGAAAACTATATTTTGGTTTTTCAGGCAGAGAAAATTAGCGTGCGCAGCGTGAACGACCCGCAGTTTGCTCAAGATGCTAGTTATGTTGTGCGCAATAGTGACACGGATGGCAGTGGCGGCGGTGGCAGTGGCGACGCCAATAACCAGCAAAGCTGGGGAGAAGTCACTAACAGCGGGACGATATCAGACCTTAGTCCGGGGATATATTGCTTTTGCGTTTGTGGTGCAGGTGGTGGAAGGTCCATGGCCAGTTGTTGTGTGAAATGGGTGTGCGTGGGTACTACTTGTAGCTGTTATTGGCCAAGTCAAAGCGGGCAGGCCGGGCGTGCTGTTGGCGGCATATTTTTTGTCAATGCGAATTCTTGTGTTTCAGCATGCATTGGGCATGCCGGGGAAAATGTCACATCATATTTGAGTGGGGGAATAGGCGGAGCAGGCTATGAGCGGGGTGGAGACGGCTGTTCGGGGATTTCTTGTGTAAGCGGCTACAATTGCTGTTGCTATATTTCCGGCGGCGGCGGCGGCGGCGGTTCTTCTTGCGTGAGCGTTGATGGTTTAAGTGTTGTTGCTCCCGGCGGCGAGGGCGCCACCTACAACTGCTCCTCCGGCGGCGGCAGCGGCGGATCGTCTTATTTGGGGGATGTCGGGGTGAGCGCCGACAATGCCGGCGCCTCTGGAGGGGTGTACTGGTGTTCTGTACAACTTTTTGTGGAAGAAAAGGAAGAAGATACTACTGTAGTTTTAAATCCATATTTGATATCAGATATCCCGGGCCTTTCTTACGCGCAAGTGGGGGATGTCCTCTACCTGGCCCATCGCGATCACCCCTTGCGCAAGATCACTCGTTCAGGGGAGTATCCGTACATTTGGACAATCGAGGATGTCGTATTAAACCAGAGCTTGGCCGCGCCGATATTGTTATCTAATGCTATTTGTGTCACGCGTGGTTATGAGTATTATACCTATAATGGACAACGTTATTGCAGTATATATGAGCTTAATGAAACATCTTGCCTTCACTACAAAGTTTCCGCCGTGGGTGAGGATGGGGTCGAATCACTGCCGAGTGACGAGTATCAGATCATGTTCCGCTACCCTTCCGACTGGGTTGTCGGCGATTCGGTGACTTTTTGGTGGACTTGGGCTGATACCAACGGCTCCGGTTGTCAACCTGAATATTTTAATGTCTATCGCGATAGTGCGGGATACTACGGCTTCATCGGCACAACTTGCAGCAATTGCTATTGTTTTATTGATGAAAACTTCGAACCGGATATGAGTATGACGCCCAAGGAAGACTGGGACCCGTTCGCGGATGGCAACTACCCGGGAACAGTGGCCTTTCACCAACAGCGCATGTGGCTCGGCGGCACCAAAAATGAACCGACCACGGTCTATGCTTCCCGAACCGGCGATTTCGAATCTTTTCGCAAATCCCGCCCGCTTCAGGATGATGACCCGCTGGAATACCAGATGGCCACCGGTTCGATTGATGATGTCATGTGGCTCAAGTCCTTCGGCAATCTTTTTGTCGGAACGAGCGGAGGGGAGTTCACCGCTTCAAGCTCCGGCGCGGCCTTGACGCCGGAGGATGTACAAATTAATCTGCAATCTTCCTGGGGAAGTCGGGGGGTCATGCCCCTGCTGGTGGGCAACGCCATTTTGCACGTTCGCCGCAACGGCTCCCGCGTCATCGAGCTGGCCTACAACTGGGAAAACGACTCTTACGCCGGCAACGACTTGACGCTTCTCGCCCCGCACATGGTGGAGGACTCTCCCATTCGGCAGTGGTGTTTCACCCAATCTCCCGATCCACGTATCTGGGCCGTGCGTGAGGATGGGGTACTCATTTGTTGCACCTATATTCGCGAGCAGAACGTCTATGCTTGGAGTCGCCACATCACGGAGGGCAAGTTCGTTTCCATCATTTCGCTTTGCGGCGACAAGGAAGATGAAATCGTCATGCTGGTCAAGCGCGAGGTCGAAGGTGAGACGCACTTTCTGCTGGAACGGTTCGCTCCGCGTTTTGACGACAACACGGCCATTGAAGAGGCCTTCTTTGTGGATTGCGGCGTAACATTCGAAAACAACCAAGGAGAAAGCGAGCTGGATTCTTCTTCCTTGGCTCATCTGGTCGGCAAAACGGTGTCTGTTTTGAATGTCGGCAGTCCGGAGATGGGACATGTCGTTGTCAATCCGGAGGAAAACAATGGCTAACAAGGGCAAACTCACTTTACAATACGGCGTTCCGGGGAAAGTCATTGTCGGGTTGCCGTTCACCTCGGTCATGGCGCCGCTGCCGGTTGATTTTGAAAATGATTCCGGTTCATCCGTGGGCCTTCAGCGGGCCCTGGGCAAAACTGCCGTTCGCGTGCATAGGAGTGTTGATTTTGAATACGCCGCAACTAAAAGCGGCTGGCTGGTTGACCGCTCCGCCTACCAAGAGGCCGAGTTTTTTGAAGCACCGTTTCTGCCGGAAAACTATGGCGAACCGGTGCCGCCTTTCAGTGGAACAGTTGAAATTATTGTTCCTGGCGGCCAAGAAGAGGACAGCTCATTGTACATTAAAACTGATAAGCCGACCCCGCTTAGAGTGCTTAGCATCACCACTGATATTGATTTTGGGGAAACGCGTTAATTGCTCAGACGCCGCAAGGGCTTGGCAAGGATTAAGCTTGCGGCAGCAAATTGCTCAGACGCCGCAAGGGCTTGGCAAGGATTAAGCTTGCGGCAGCAAATTGCTCAGACGCCGCAAGGGCTTGGCAAGGATTAAGCTTGCGGCAGCAAATTGCTCAGACGCCGCAAGGGCTTGGCAAGGATTAAGCTTGCGGCAGCAAATTGCTCAGACGCCGCAAGGGCTTGGCAAGGATTAAGCTTGCGGCAGCAAATTGCTCAGACGCCGCAAGGGCTTGGCAAAAAAAGGAGACCACAACATGGCAGTTGGTTCATTGATCATCATGGGCATCAGCACCGCAATTCAAACGGTGTCCGCCTACAATCAGGCCAAGACCCAGGCCGCGAACTATCGGGCCCAGGCTGCCGCAGCTGAGCAACAGGTGGCTGTCGCATCAGCTAACCAACGTCTGGCTAAGGAACAGGCCTCTGCCGAGCGCAAGCAGGGTTATGAAGATATGCAGACCAAACGTCTCGAAGCGGCGCGGATCATTGGGCAACAGCGGGCCCAAATGGGCGGAAGCGGGGTAGCTATTGACCAGGGTAGTTTCCTTGACGTTTTGGCTGACACCGCTAGCTCGGGCGAAATTAGCGCAATTAACGCCTACAACCAGGGAATCGATCGGGCCTATGCCAAAGAAATCGAAGCTTGGAATTACGAGAACGCTGCTAATGCCTATCGCGCTCAAGCATCAAATTATCGCAAGGCGGCCAGCAAGACTTCTAGTGGCGCCATTTGGAGCGCTCTGGGTACGGCGACCGGCGGCATAGCTTCCATTGGATCAACCTGGGGAAAGAGCACTGGTTGATGATGAAGCCAAGAGAAATCACGATCCAATATACGCCGCGCTTCCCTGAACTACACGAGGCCTTAGAAAAATTTCGCTTTTGTGTCTTTGTCATGCATCGTCGGGCGGGGAAAACGGTCATGGCCATTAATCACTTAATTAAACAGGCCCTGCTTTGTGATAGACCTTTTGGACATTTCGCTTTCATTGCCCCGTTTCGAACCCAAGCCAAAAGTATCGCTTGGGAATACGCCAAGCATTATACGGCGGCCCTGCCTCGAACGGTGAACGAATCGGAACTATCCATTGTTTTGCCGTCTTGTAATGGTTCGGCCAAAATCCGCCTGTTTGGGGCCGACAACCCTGACGCACTGCGGGGTCTCTATTACGACTTCGTGGTGATGGATGAGGTGGCCCAGTGCAAAGCAGAAGTTTGGTCAGAAGTCGTTCGCCCGAGTTTGGCCGATCGTGATGGACGTTGCCTTTTCATCGGCACGCCGCAAGGACCCAATCTTTTCCGTGATCTCTTTTCCTTGGCTCAAAAGGAGGAAAACACGGATTGGTTCGCTGCTTCATATCCGATTAGCAAAACAAATGTGCTTGATTCTGAGGAAGTGGAGCGGATTAAGGCCGAACTGGGGCCGGACGCCTTCGCCCGTGAATTTCTGTGCGACTTTAACGTTGCCGCCGCGACGACTCTCATTCCTTTGGCTTTAATCCAGGAAGCCATGGGCCGAGAGTGTCCAGAACACATTTGGAAGGACTCGCCGCTGATCGTCGGGGTGGATGTAGCTCGCTATGGCGATGACAGCTCGGTTATCACCCTGCGGCAAGGGCTAATTGTTCATCCCCAGCTGACATACAAAGGGCTAAGCTTAACTGATTTATGCGGGCGGGTGGTCTCGCTCTTTCATGAAAAGAAACCCGACGTGTTGTTTGTGGACGCCATTGGGGTGGGGGCTGGACTGGTGGACAGACTGAGGGAATTGGGGATACCGGTCGTGGAAGCATTGGCTTCGGCCCGAGCGATTAAGGCGGAAAAGTTCGTGAACCGGCGGGTTGAAATGTACACCGAATTAGCAGACTGGATTAAGGCCGGCGGGAAGCTTCCCGATGATCCTTCCTTGGCTGAAGAACTGGCCGCACAAGAATACACGTTCACCTCAACTGGGAAAATGCTGCTGCTTAAAAAAAACAAAGTCAAAGAGAAAATAGGCCGGTCGCCAGACAAAAGCGACAGTCTAGCTCTTTGTTGGTTTAACGCCGCTCCGATCACTACCGAAGAATATCATGCGGGGCTGAAGTTTCACACCGAAGCAGACACCGCCTATGAGCCCTTGGAGTACTAAATGCCAGTCTATGAAGGGATGACTATTAGGGGGCGCTCCCCGAACATTCAGCGGCCACAGCAAAGCGAGGCCCCGTATGTCTCGCGGACGACTGCCCGTCTTGACGATTCTTTTGCCCGCATCGCGGCAGCTGGTTCTGCAGCTATTAGCCAAGGGAATCAAGACTATTGGCGGCATGTGGGTCACTTTGGTGCGGGTCTTTCTTCTCTGGGACAAGCTGGGACGGAACTTTATGTTCAATACTCGGCGGCCAAGGCCGAAGAGCTTTCCACGCTTCACATTCAGCAGCTCAATCAATCCGCCTCTGGTGAGAACGGTTATTTTTCCCGCCAAGGGGAAAGTTCTTTTTCAGTGGCCAATGAATTTGCATCCGAAGCGCAGGGCTTGCGCAATGAAGCTGAAAAGCAACTTAATCCTTTGGCTCTGCGGTTGTATGAGCGCAAGATGGGTAACTTCACCTCACGCGAATCCATTAAACTCCAGCAGCACTCCATGGACCAGTTGCGACTCTTCGAAGATCGCAACGATGATGCGGCCATTGAAAACGCTCTCAACATGGCCGCACAGAACTATGGCGACCCTGAAGAACAAAACTATTGGACAGGGGAGGGTCTTTCGGCCCAGAATCGCAAGCTTGATCGTCAAGGGTATGGTGAAGAAGCCAAAGCTGCCGCTGCCCAAGAACTCATCAGCGGTTCATATCATGGTTCATTTAATCAGGCCCTGGCTAACGGCGACACCGACAGGGCTCGCAGCATTTTAGAGGAGGCCACCGGCAAGGGCAGCAATACTGTCCGTTCGCACCCACCGCTTCCTGAGGGCATTGCAGCGACGGCCGAAAGAATAGCCAAGGAAGAAGGGGTTAGTCCCGCGCTTGTTCAGGCCGTCATTTGGCAGGAAAGTCGCGGTCATCCCCGAGCTGTCTCCCCTGCGGGTGCGGGCGGTTGTATGCAGCTTATGCCGGCCACAGCCAAGGAGATGGGGGTCAAGGATGTTTTCGACCCCGAACAGAATATTCGCGGCGGCACCAGGTATCTTAAAAAGATGCTCGACATGTTTGGCGGCGACGAACGCCTGGCACTCATGGCCTACAACTGGGGGCCCGGGAGCGTCCAGAGGTGGTTGAAGCGGGGCGCGAATCCGGCCAAAATGCCCAACGAGACATTGAACTATGTGGGCAACATCTTGGGCTCAAGACCTTCCAGGGAAAATCAACTGACAACGAAAGATGAAATTCAGATGCGCAATGCCCTGGCTAACGCTGAAAAACAACAAAAGAGCGAGAACGCTGTTGCCTTCACCAATCTTCTAAACGATTTTGGAAATGACGCGTTGCAGGGAAAAGACATTTCCGGATATCGCGATTTCGCTAAATCTGAATTCGTGGACGCTTATGGCGAAGAGCGCGGTGAGCGGGAATATCTTAAATACACGGAAAGCAGAGAAGCAAATTCTTATCTCCGCGGCATGCAGGATATGACCAACGAGGACATTTTCCGCTGGATCAACGACAATCGCCCTGACGCCGGACCTGGCAGTAAAATCAAGGATTCTGTTTATGAGCGGGTGGCGAATGCGATGAACCAGGAATTAATAGCTCGCGCGCAGGACCCCGCCGCCTATTTGCTCTCTTGCGATGAAGATGTGGCTAGGGCGCGGGAGGTAATGTTTAATGATATGAACCCCGACAGCGTTCAGGCCTTCGCCCAAGTATCGGCGGCGGCGGCCGGAAAACGTGGTATGGCGCTAACTTACCTTTTTTCTCAAGGGGACATCATGAACATGGCCGCTTCAATTAATGCTTCTAGCGCCCCCTTGGAAGTGCTCGGGCGAATCATGGAAAGCGCGGGGGGCCACGGCAAAGACCTTCAGCGGCAACTTTTCTCCAAACAGGGCGGGAACCTTCCGGCGGCGGCCCAACACGCCTATATGATTCGCAATACTGGCGACGGTGATCGCCTGTGGAATGCTTTAAGAGACCCCGAGTTTGTCAAAAACACCAAAAACATATTAGGACTTACCGGTTCAGCCAACACCGATTTTGAGGATCGTTTAAGGTCCGATCTTGAGGGATTTTCTCGAACCTTTGGCTATCATACCGATGCGGCGGCGGACCTTCAAGACACGGTTCGCGTTCTGGCTCTTTTGTATATGCGGGACGGGAAAAAGGTCGGAACCGCCGTATCGGATGCGGTGGCGCGGTTCACCGACCGGTATACTATTGCCGGTTCTTTGCGCATTCCGAAGATGGATAGCCAAGGAAAAGCCATTGACGGGGAAGCTGTTGCGCAGGGGAGCTACTATTTGCTGGCAACTATCGCTCAAACCAAAAATATTGATGAGCAACTTCTGCGTATTCTCTATCCGGTGAGTGAAGAGGGGAGTCACAAAAAACAATTGCGGACTATGCATTTTGATTTGCGGGACAATGGTGAATGGCTGGTTAATGAAGATGAGAGCGGGGCACAACTTTTTCTCCACGATGTTCTGGTACGCGACAAAAATGGCGAGCCAATAGAAAGAACCTGGGACGAATTTTCCGCTTTTTACCAGGCCAAGAGGAATGAAATGGCTTCACCGGATGCTCATCTTAGGCCAGGGCTGTCGGCAGAAAGAGGTGCAATTAATAGTTATTCGGGGCTGGGGCTTCAGCATTAGCGAAAGGGGGAATCCATTAATGCCCTTCTTCACGGAAATACCGGAACGCCGGCAGATTGTTCCTCTTTCCGCCGACATGTGGGAACCAGGGACGCTTGACTTTTTGGCTAATGGGTTTTCTCAGGCCTTGGCCACCAATCCCACCCAAGCTCTGAATAATCTCAATAGCAGATATAGGCCGACTTCGATTCGGATTCATCTTGACGAGCAGAATCGAATGATTGAAGAGGCGGGATTGACCGGAGTCATCACCCCCCATGAAGACTATTCTCGCGAGCACCTGCAGCTCATGCTGGAACAAAAAGGAGAAGAAATCTGGCGGCAAAACGTTTCTTCTCGCGCCTCCGGCTTCATTAATAAGGCGGCGGGGTTTGCCGGTGGACTTGGGGGCAGCTTTGTCGACCCCATTAATATCGCCGCCGCTTTCATTCCCGGCGCCGCTTTCCGTGGTGGTGTTTCAGCGTTGCGGGCTGTTCCCGCGACCCGGGCGGTGGGCGCTTCTCTCTTGGCTCGAAACGCTGCTCGTCAAACGGCCCTTGCTTCCGCCACCGGTTGGACCCGCGCGGGCCTTCTTGCCCGACAGGGGGCGGTGGAAGGAGCGATTGGCGCAGCGATGATTGAGCCACTTGTCTATCCAGGCATGACCGCGGCGCAGGCCGATTATTCCCTGGCCGATTCCCTGGTGAATGTTTTCTTTGGCTCTGTCATGGGGGCCACGCTTCACCCGATCGCCGGGATGATTCATCATTGGCGGCACCCGAACGCGACGCCCGACTCCATTCACGCTACCGACTGGTATCGGCAAGATTTTGAGCAGCGCAATTTTGAAGCTCGAAGGCGGGCGAACCCCGACCTTGATGAAAATTTGGCCCGCCAATGGGCACAAGCTGATGCCGCCCTTTTTGACGCCAACGCCCGACGGTGGGCCGCCGACATGGGCCGGTCACCTCTTGATTATTATGAGCGTAACCCCGTGGAGTTTCGCAGTGAAAATACCACCGGCATAGCAAGCGAAGGGCTTTCCGTGAGAAGCGCGGAAGCTCCTCGTGCGGAGGGAAGCTCACCGCAGGTACGGGGAGCAGTTTCCTTTGACGAAGGGAAGGCCGTCATCACCTTCTTTCAAAATTCTGATGCGACTACCGCACCCCATGAGATGTTTCATATTTTCCGGCGGGAAATGGCGGAAGATGCTCACGCCCCCGGTGCGTCCGACGCTATTCGCGCCCGCTATGCCTTGATGGAGGATTTTGTCGGAGCTAAGCCAGGAAAGGCCTGGACTAGAAGCCAAGAGGAAAAGTTTGCTCGGGCCGGAGAGGCATTTCTGATGGAAGGCCGAGCCCCGTCGGCCGCCTTGCAGCCCGCTTTTGATTCCATGAAGGGCTTCTTTCTTGATGTCTATTCGAGCGCGGACGCGGCGGGCCTTGAAATCTCCCCACAAATGAGAAACGTTTTTAACGACATGCTGACCGTGCCCTTTAGTGAAGCGGAGCGAAATTTCACCTATGCCGTTGGCGACCTTCTGACGCGCGAACCGGAGGTGACCATTGCCGCTGAAGCCAAGAGAAGCATGCCGGATGCGGAGGTCATCCGGAGCGCCAGAACGCCGGAAGTTGTTCAACTTCGTGAGGGCATTCAAAGCGCGGATGCGGACTTTGACACCTTTGTTTCACGCCAAGAAAATCTTTCAGAGGAGGCCCAAAATATCATTGCCGGGTCTGAACCCGCGATTGCCGAGTCCGACGCCCAGCTTGCGCAATATGATATTGCCGACACCTTGACGCCGGAAATCCTTGCGGCCGTGAAACAAGGGGGGGCGCGGGAATCTCTTTTCTTGGCTTCTCCTGAAGCAGAACTGCTGGCCCCTGAGGACATCACCACACTCTATGAGTCGGCCGCCGAAAAGCGGGCCGCCGGCATGGATGACGACGAAATTCTTAATGCTATGGCGGAGGAGATCAACAGAGACCGAATTGTCGAGCTGGCCCGAAACCGGGCCCTGAAGTTGCAGCGCAACCGGAACGTGGAAAATTTGGGCTATGTGCTGAACACTTTCAGAGGCAAAGAGGGCGAAGGTATCTCGGCCCTTCTAGTTGGCTCAAAGTATGTTCGTGAGGGCAGCCACATGTCGGTTGATTCCTTAGGGGCCGGGCTTTCCGGTCAGTATCGGGGAGAATTGGCGGCGGAATTAAACAAGCTTTCCGAAGCGCATTTTCAAGCTTTTCGTCAAAACACCTTGCAGCAGGAGATTGTACGGGCTCTCTACACCTTCGACAATCCCGACGTACCCAAATACAACGGCCCCAAAATGGCCATGGAAATTGCCGAAGTGGTGTATCGCGTCCAGGAAAAAGCCAGGTTAAAAGAGAATCGCGCCGGAGCATGGATTGGGCGTCTGCCTGGCTATGTCACCCGCCAAACTCATGACGCCTACCGTATCCGCAAAGACGGTAGTCAAGCATGGACGGGTTTTATGAATGAAAATCTTGACTGGGCCAAAACGGCGGATGGGGCATATCTGAATGACCTCGCCGGGCGCGAAAGATTTTTGCGGAATTCGTACAAAACCATGTCCACGGGCAAACACGTCCGACAAAATACTATGGCAAATGAACTTGTACGGACTAGTCACATCGGCAGCGCGGCGGCCCGGGTCAGCCATGAACGGGTGTTCATTTTCAAGGACGCCGACGCCTGGTTTAACTATCAGGAGAAATATGGCACGGGCACGCTTTCGGACACCATTCTAAACGGCCTTGATCGGGCTGCTAAAAACACCGCCCTCATGCAAGTTTTAGGACCGAGCCCACAGGCGGGGCTTGAGACCTTGCAGCGTGAAGCAGAGAACGCGCTTTTTAGGGCGGGAGATGACAAGGGCGCCAGGGCGGTGAAAAGCGGACGCATCAGCAACCAAATGAAAGAAGTTGACAACACCATCAACATTGAAGGCAACCCGACGGGGGCGCGAATCGCCCGCAATATCCGCCTTTTCATGAATGTAACTAAATTGGGGGGCGCGGTCATCTCCGCCTTTTCCGATATCCCGAATGTGGCCGGGGCCTTGGCTTATCGCGGGGCCGGCGGCTGGTGTGAAAACATGCTGGCCGGCATTCGCGGGCTTTTAAGGGGTCGCGGCAACGCAGAACAACAGCGCATCCTGGCTTCGCTTGGCGTGTATTTTGATTCGACGATGCAGACAATGGCGGCCCGTGTGTCGAACGGCGGCCTAGATGCAGGAGGGATTAACAACAGGCTGAACGGCATTCAAAACATGTTCTTCCGCCTCTCCCTTCTTTCCTGGTGGACGGACACCCAAAAGACCTCGGCGGGGCTAATACTTTCGCACGATTTGGCCCGACAAAAAAACAACTCCTGGGCCCAACTCGCAATTAAACGTCAGCGCGCGCTTTCGCTCTATGGCCTAAATGAAGGCAAGTGGGAAATCATTCGACGCGGTGAAACGAAGGCGGCGGACGGGCGGCACTATTTGACTCCGGACGGCATTGAAACTGTGCCGGATGAAATGTTCGCGAACTATTTAAAAAGCCAAGGAAAAGAGGTGACCCCCTCTTCTATCTTGGCTTTGCGCGAGGAAATTCAAGACCAGTTCCGGACCTATTTTTCAGATGGTATTGGCGACGCGGTCATTGAATCGTCTGCCAAAACTCGGGCCATACTTCGGCAGGGAACTAGCGCGGGAACGCTCACCGGTGAATTTTGGCGGTTCGTTGCCCAATTTAAAACATTTGGCTTTGAATATGCAAATCGCTTTTTGTCGCGGGAACTGTATGGCTATGGCGCAGAAAGTTTTGCTGAAGGATTGGCGGGACAACTGGTGAAGAACCAATATGGTGAAACGGGGCATTTAGTGCGACAGATTGCCGCGATGACCCTTTTCGGCTATCTTTCGCACAGTGTCAAACAATTGGTGGCGGGAAAAACGCCGCGCGACCCCTCAGACGTACGCACCTGGGTGCAGGCCTTGACGCAAGGCGGCGGGCTGGGCATCTATGGCGACTTTTTCTTTGGCGAGCTTGGGAATGCCAAGAACCGGTTCGGCGGTTCAATCCTGCCAACCCTTTTAGGTCCAGCCATTAGCGATGCCGAAACATTCTACAATTTCTATGTCGACTTTATGAACGGCGAGGTCAGGGCGGCCAACACTTTCCGCCTTCTCTGGAGCCATGTGCCTGGGAACAATCTGTTTTACGTTAAAAGCGCATTTGACTATTTAATTGCTTACAACATCTATGAAGGTCTGAACCCTGGCTACATTGCCCGCATGAAGCGACGAATTGAGCGGGAACAAAATCAGACCTTCTGGCTCGATCCGGAAACATTTGTGAGGTGAAATATGACCATTGACACCATCGTTCGTCGTGTTAACTATCAGGGCGACGACCGCACCACTTGTTTCTCCTTTCCCTTCAAAGTTTGGAGCGAAGAGCAGGTCGTTGTTTATTGTTCCGACCCGGCTACGCCCTGGACGGAAACGAATATCACGCAGCGGGTGACCGTCACCTTAAATGAGAACAACTACGGCGGCGCGGTTCGATTCGTCAACCCGCCGGCTTCCGGCACAAATCTTGCTATTGTGCGCGAGGGGAGTTTTTTGCAGGAGGACGAATACCTCTCCGGCTCCCGTTTTAACGCGCACGAGGTAGAAGACCGGTTCGATGAAGATGCCGCCGAGCGGCAGGAGCTTCTTGACGCTACTGCCCGCTCTATCAAGGTACCGAACTCCAGTACGCAGACGCCGGAAGAAGTTTACGAAGAACTCCTTTCTGGCGCGACCTTTGTGAATAATGCCATTGCTTCCCTAACGGAACTCTACAATCAGGCACTGTATTATTACAACTTGACCATGGGGTATCTTGGCGAAACGAGTTATATGCAAGCGAAGGAGACCTCCTTCACTATTGACAAAACACATATTGTTGACGGCGATGATGGTGAAGGCGACTGGATTCATACGTTTGATGACGGCTTTAAATATTACCCCAAGACCCACCAGCTCCTGGTCACCGTTGATGGGCTGGCCTTAACGCCTGATGAGCATTTTCAAGAAGTCGGGGAGTTTGGCGCCGAATCATCGCAAATCCGGTTTAAAATCAACATGTACCAGGGCCAGCAGGTTTACATTAAAGCCATGTTCCTGGGAACGGAAGAGTTTAATATTAAGCTCCAGGAGATGGATAATAAGATTGAGGGCGCAAACAATGATTTACAAGACGCCGTTAACACTGCCAATAAGGAATTTGAAAACAAGACAAATGAGTTAAATAGCATTATTGAAGAAACAACAAAAAATCTTCAGGACATCGTTGACGGGCTTGACGAAGAAATCGCGCAGACCGAATCCCTTATAAAAGACGCCCTGGAAATCATCGGCACAAGCGAAAATTGGGATACCTTTCAAGATGCAATAACCGAACTTAACTCTATCTACGCAACGTTCGCCTCAAACGAGCTTCCCACGCAGGGCTATTGCGAGCTTGATTCGGCATACTACGGCGGCTCTTGCCTAACCCTGCCGGGGGATGTCTGTTATTTCAAGGGCACCAACACACTGCACCTCGCCATTGACGGCCTGGTTCTTTCTCCGAAATATTTCGAAGAGGTCGGCGACTGCATTTGCACGCCGCCCCTGGTTGAAGGTGGCTTGCAAGAAACAGTCTACTATGGCGCGAACTTTGTAAAAATTCCCGAAGGCGTTTGCCTGTATAAAGGCCAGGAACTACACGCCTGGACGGAAAGTTTCTGGGGCCGCGAGGGCTGGGAACCGGAGGAATATCGGCCGGACATCACTACACGCCTTTATGCAACATCTACGTCTGGATGTATTTATTATTCGGACGACCTTGGCAGGTGCTGGCGCTCAAGCGCCGCGGGGCTTGAAGACAACGCAGACGGCGAAACCTCCGCAGGACAGCTACCCGAATACCTCAAAAGGCAACGGATTGTCGCAACTTCCGATATGTTGTGGGCGTTTACTGCTCCGCAGAAGACCGAAGATAATGGCACAGATGACGAGCTGGAAGATAATAACCAGGAAGAAGGCGGCAACGGGAACGGCGAGCTGGAAGAGGAAAGCAGAGAAGAAAATCGCTCAATCGCCGCGAATGCTTCGGCGACTGAACAAGAGGATGCCACGCCCCCGGCAGGGACGCTCATGTGTTCTACGGACGGCGGCCTGACCTGGGACTGCTATATTAAAAATAGCGGCAGCAACGATAGCAATGGTGATGGTTGGCTATCTTTCTTCGGCGACCCGTACGCCTTTGCCGCAACCGACGACGCCCTGGTACTGGCGACCTGTCAAGGGTTGTTCTGTTGCCCCGCGGGATGCGTGTGGGACTCAATTTCTTCCCTTGGCTCTAACTATTGCTGGGGCCTTATCGAGGCGGCCTCGGACGGCAGCGGCTTTTTGGCGGTGGACACCACGCCCTGGCCGGAGGAGGATAACGATACAAGCCAAGAAGAAAGCACTCCCGCCCCGAAGCGTCGGCAGATAGCATACTTCGGTTCCGCTCCTTCCGGCGGCATCACCTATTCTTGCGCAAACAATATCTCCGACGCCACGGCAATCGCCGGCAACGGACAATACTGGGTGATTACGGACGCCTGCGGCCAAGTTGAATACGCCGCGAATTGCCCGTCTTCCGACTATTGGCAAACTGCTGTTCAGATGCCGCAAAGCTCAGGTGATGGCGGCGTTACTTGTATCTACGGGACGCGTGAAGGGTTTGTTGCTCTTGGCTCCAGCACGGCCTGCACCGCTTCGCCGCGAAACGCCTGGAGGTGTTCTGGGGAGTTTAGCGGAACTCTCTGTGCCGGGCTGCACCTCCCCGACCACGGCCTTTATCTGGCTGTCGGCGGCGATGCCGGTTGTGCCTATACGCTCTGGAGCTGGGATGGGCTAAATTGGAATTGCGGGTGCGGCGTTCCGAACAACGCCGTGCTGAACAACATTTGGACCAGCGAACACCTGCCGTTCTTTGTCGATGAACCGGTGACGGAACTTGAACCGATGTCGCCCCTGCCGGGGGCTGCAGACAGCGATGAAGACGACGAGGCGGAAGGTGGAAGCCAGGAAGAAAACAGCGGCGTGGAAAGCATTGCGGCGACCGGGCAACATTGCTACCTCTGGGGTCCAATATCCCCCACCTACCGGCTGAAGAGCGACCTGTGCTTTGACAGCAGCTCGATTCCAGTGCGCATCACCATTGACCAGAATATGCCTGAAGGGACGGGCACAGACAGCAGCTACGGCAACGGCGCGACTATCGCTATCTATAAATCCGACACGTATCAGCGATTGACGCGGGAAGATATCTCAATCGCCGATGGGCTTGATGAGGGAAGCCAAGAACAAAGTTCGCCGCAGGCATGGTGCGAATTCGCCCGCTATGAAGCTTGCGGCCCGATTGACGCCAACACGGAACTCTACACCTGCTTCGCTGCCGCGGGCCAAAATGAAAGCGGCGAAGCATTGACGGCGTCTGAGTCATATCCGACCTGCTGGCCCGCTGGATACTACGCGGCGGCCATTTATAACGTCTATGACGGCTGCTCATTGCAAAGCTGCATTCCAAAGATAAATTTTTATGTTTCGCGGAAAGAACGCTACAGCTCAAACGCCGCTGGGGCTGAAGGAGAAACCAATGATTAAAATCAATAAAAACAGCCCGCCGCAGACGTTGCCGTTGAAGCAATATGACCCCAAACCCTACGACGAAGAGGCGGCCAGAAAATACGCCGAGTCGCTAAAAAAGCTGTTGCCGCTTTTGGACGAAATGAAAAACGCCGTAAAGGTAATGCAAGCCAAGGAAAAAGAATTAAAGGCCCTGCTTAACTCGAACAGCGACAGCGGCGCCTAAACGACTTGACTTTTTCTTTGGCTTGATGTACAATTTCAACGGAGGGCTTTAAGAATCCTGTGGCACGAGTAATGCCTGCCGCAGGCATGAGGGAAGGAGGCGTCTATGGCATATGAGACGGAAACTGTTGGCCGTTCCGTCGAAAATTTGGCAGAGAAAAATGGCCGACTTAACAACCACGGTCAACGAGACCGTCAAGGAGAGAAATATGGGCGATATTGCCGGACTCTTGGCCCTTATGCAGGGTAACAAGGGAATGGATTTGCCTGGCCTCATGGCCCTGGCCCGAGAGAAGGGGTACGACAAGAACGGGGGCGGTGAAGGGATGTTCATCTTCGTTTTCCTCTTGTTGTTTCTTTTCGCGGGCGGTGGCTGGAATGGTCTGAATCGAGGACAGCAAGCAGATTTTGCCGCGCTGGCCGGAACCAATACGGAGGAAATGGTGGGACTCCATGATCGTATTGCTGATGCCCGCGCTGCTTCTTCCCTTGGCTTCCAGCAGCTTCAGGCCTGGCTGTGTGAGTCCATTTCAAACGTCATTGCTGTGGCTGGCATTGTGAATCGTGCGGACAGCGTTGCCCGAGACGTGAAGGAGGGCAACAGCTTGATTAGCGCCAAGATCGAGCTTGAAGCACTGAAAGCGGAAAACGCGCGCAATGCCCTTGAATCCCGCGTTTTGCAGGGACAAAAAGACGGGTTCCTCATTCTGAACCAGCGGTTCGACCAGCTTGAAAACAAGATGGCGAACCATGCTTTGGCTGAAGAAAATGCCCGCTTGACCCGCGAAAACGTAACGCTCCGCGATGTTATCCGCGAGGACAAGATTGCGGACAAGACCGTAGCTCGTTTGGAAGGGTTCGCACTCAGAAACTATGCGCCGACCCGGACCTCGAGCACTGCGGACTCGACGAGTTAAATCATGCCTGGTGTATTTGGTATTACAGGAAGCGGTATCGGAACTCTTGGCGCAAAAGCCGGTACTTGCGAATCTCTGGCTGTAGGCCCCGGGGCCCAGGCCGCGAATTGTTCTCTTGCTATGGGTCCCTGTGTTTGCACGACTGAAGAGTGCAGCATTGCCATTGGTTCGTGCAACATTGCATGCGCGAGGATTGGATGTTGGGATCTTCAGCATTTGCAGGAGTGTATACAACTAGTAAACCCCTACGTTTTAGCTTGTGGTGGAAAATGTGTTTGTACTTATTTGGAGGACTGTGTTTTTGTGCCCCCC
>Ga0192242_10210_pt1 | contig 27847 bp, 24 predicted proteins | sample Koala_Koa27_J3_FD_131235 | JGI IMG/M metagenome (GOLD analysis project Ga0192242, IMG submission 131235) | Enriched cells from koala feces incubated with labeled cellulose particles, San Francisco Zoo, California, United States - Koala_Koa2-7_J3 ...
ACAACCATTACGAGCTGGCGCGTGTGATCCCTTCGGATTCTGTATTTAACAAAACCACTCAGACGGTCACAGCCGCTTCCCTTCCGGAACTGAACAGCCGGGTAGAGGGTCCCGTGTCCTATCCGGATATGACACTGACCGACATAGAGATTGCCCAGTCTATCTACTTGGTTGAGAACGAGCCGGCGACCGATCCGCTCCTGGCCACTTGCTTATATGGTACAGACACCGACCCGACTTACTATCGCCTGGATTTCCGCAGCACCGACGGTCGTAGTTTCCGTTCGTTGTTACGCAACCACAACTATAGCCTTACGATTACCTCTGTTCTGGGCAGTGGCTACGATACCCCTGACGAGGCGTTCCGCAATACCTGGAAGAATATGGAGGTGCAACTGACCGAGTGGAACCTGTGTGACATCGAGTTCAGTGACAACGACCGCTACAGCCCGCGCTGTGCTCCGGCGGCCTTCTGGTTTATGCGCAACGACTTCAGTGCTCCTGACGAGGGTTCGGGCCGCAACACGGACTCCTTTACGATCTATACCGACTACGACAACGATGTGACCGGAGAGAAGGGGTGGACTGCCTCGCTGACCCACGATGCCAGCGACTGGTTAGAGATCGGCGGGAGCGTCGCGAATACCGGATTGACACTGACCGGCGATCCGGAACAGGAGTATACGTATGACTTCCGGATCACCAGCGACTATACAGGCGATCCGCATTTCCGGCACGTGGCCCTGAAGGTACAGGCCGGTAAGCTGATCAAATACATCGACTTCTACCAGACCAACGAGGTGTGGGTAGAGGGAGAGACCGGTGTGGAATACGAGTGGGTAGAGAGCGAGCAATCCGATACGGATATAGACGGCCCCCTATCGCCTGGGGGTATCGCAGTCGCTGTTCGAACTGACTAAAAAAGAGGATGAGACGCTCTCTTTCAATGTCTCTACCGACTATACCGAAGGGTATGAGGCGACTGTAGACCTGGGCAATGGCGATCCGGGCTGGCTCAGCATCCTCTCCGGCGGCAGCTTAGCCGCGCCGGGAGAGGAGATGCTCGTTTTCGCGGTGACCCATAACAATGTCAACTACAACCGCAGCGGAAGTATAGAAGTGTGGGCCGGTAATTTGGTAAAGACGGTTCATGTACGTCAGGTGACTATGATAGACGGCGGAGTAGATCTGGAGATGGAATGGGTCTACAGCGAACATTCGGAGAATGACTTAGACGGTCCTTATAAACTGGGGGTGACGGAGACCTATTACAGCCTCCTGAGCAACGACTATACCGGCCTGAACTTCTACCTGACTACCGACTGGCCGGGCGGCTATACTGCTACGGTGGTCGAAGGAGATAGCTGGATCATCAACCTCTCTCCCACGGGCAGCAGCGCGGAGGTGACAGCCGATCAGATCACGTTTGATGTAGATTTTAATAATTCGGCCGACGCGCGCGGTGGTAAGATACTGGTACAGGCCGGTACGATGAAGAAATACATTGTTGTGGAGCAACTCTCTCCCGGATCTACCGGAGGCACCGATCTGCCGATGTACTGGGCCGAGAGCGACCAGTCTGACAATGAGGTCTATGGTCCGTACAAGCTGGGCGTTTCGGAGACAATATACGAACTGACCAAGAACCAGCAGACACAGAGTTTCTACGTGACTACAGACTACCGCGATGGCTTTACCGCTACCGTGGAGATGGACGACGGTGCCTCCGGCAACTGGCTGACCATCACCAGCGGCGGCAGCAGTACAGCGGAGGTGACTCTGCAGGAGCTGGTCTTTGATATCGCGGAAAACAACAGTTCCCAGACCCGTACGGGGCGCATCGTGTTGCAGGCGGGAATTCTGAAAAAGATCATCGGAGTAACTCAGCTCAATACCGCCAGCGGCGGGATCGATACGGAAAATCCGTGGAACGATAGCGACCAGTCGGAGAATGAACTCGATGGTCCTTATACGCTGACGCTGGGACGGGGAGAGTTTGAATTCTCCAACGAGGCACATTCCGGGATCCAGTGTACAGTGATCGGTGAAGGCGGTGGCACCTGGACGGCCACGGCCTCCGATAGCTGGATCACCCTGAATACGGCATCCGGTGCCGCCGATGGTTCGCAGACCACCCTCACCTTTCAGGTGACTGCCCATAGCGGTGGTTCGGTACGCGAGGGCAGCATCCGGGTTGCGCTGGCGCACGGAGGCAATCAGATCTCCAAAGAGATACGGGTGGCGCAATATGCCGATGGTAGGGTGGAGGTGGTGACTGACAGTAGTTACGAAGCCGATGAACTGGTCCGTCATTATTTCACCGTACTGTCTCATTCGGGCTGGGCGGTGGAAGTGAGCAACGACCCCGATGATGTCGTGCGTACGCTGCACACTACCGGTGGCGCTGCCAATGCCGGTGCCACTCACGGAGATGAAGAGACACGGGTCTACTTCGCTCTTAACGATATGTCGGCGGGTAGTTATACGGCTACATTTACGATCAGTAGCCTGAGCGGGATGTATCAGCCCTATACGGTAACTATCACGGCAACGAAGTGATTTACGATGTACAGATTTACGATGTACGATTTGAAAATGCCAGCCGGAATGTTATCATTCACCTGTAGAGACGCACGGCGTGCGTCTCGGCACGCCGGATGGGAATATATACCGGATGGGAAACGTATAGGATTTACAAATTTAATAGATACATATATCGCGGAGACGCACGCCGTGCGTCTCTACAGGGTGATTTTCCTTCATGTAACTAACATATAAACAGGATATAAAAAATATAGCGATGAGAAAGAGGTATTTTAGAAGATTATCCGGATTGCTGATAGCATCTGTGCTGTTGGCCGGTTGTGTAGCACATCCCTTTGAGGAGACCCTGGAAGACGATACAGGAACAGTGCGACCGGACGGAACGTTGACCCTCTCTTTGCAGGTGCCCGGTGCCCGGACCAGTAATGTATCTACTTATGCCGATATTATGGACGAGTGGGAAGAATGCCAGATCAGTACTGTGGATGTCCTGGTGTTCAATGCCGATGGTAGCAGCAGCGGTATTCCCCTGAATGCCTTTCTTTACCACGAGCAGGGTGTGAATATCCAGGACGGTGCCGACGCTACCATACGTAACTTCGATATGAAGATCCGCCAGACTACCGATCCCAGTTCCGTCTATCTGATGATCTTGGCCAATGTGAGTGATGTAGTAGAAGCCGCTATTGCCAATGGCGATATTGTGGCAGAGACAACTTCCCGCGACGAAGTCATGCGGATGCTGCTCTTTGACTTGCCGGTAGATGAGACTGCGGATCAGTATGGGGGTAGATGGCTGGTAAAGCCGGGACGGTATACCTTGTTCCCTATGTGGGGACTTTCGGAGACGATAGACCTGACCCTCTCCGTGATCTCTGTAGATCCGGTGACCCTGTTGCGCGCGGTAGCTAAGGTAGATATTGGTCTGGACTTTCAGACCGATGCCAATGGCGATGAGGTGGCGCAGGGTCTCAGTAACTTCTATTTAGAAGAATTTCATCTGTACAATGCACTGAATCAGTTGTATATCGCTCCTGATCCCGATCACTACGATGCCACCGGTAAAGTGGTGACAGCTCCTTCCATCCCCGCGACAGCCGATACGTTCGACCCGAATGTAGCTATTTCGTATTACCGGCGTGAATACCGGGGTACGGAAGGGTATACTGATTTTCTCAACGAGATCTATCTGGCTGAGCATCCGGCCGGAAGTCAGGACGATCGGCTCAACAACGCTTGTGTGGTGATTGGCGGGAGGTATGGCAGTACGAGCGCGGCTATTACTTATTATCGCATTGATTTTGTGAAGATCACCAAACAGGCCGATGGCACGGTGACCCACACGGAGTTCCTGCCTTTGCTTCGTAACCATCGCTACCGGATCAATATCACTGCTGTGAAAGACCGGGGATATGATACCAAAGAAGAGGCGTTTGCAGCTATGGGTATCAATACCAATCTGGAGGTGGAACTGGAAAACAGTAATGAAAGCATTACCAATTATGTTTATGACGGACAGTATTATCTGGGGGTAAGCATCAATGAACTTACTATAGATAAGAACGGCGCGACGTTGGCGTATGCGCGTGAGATAGATATAGATACCAATTACGATTATAGTCCGTCCTGGAAAGCTACGGCGGATGTCAGCTGGATCACTTTTGTGCAGGACGACGGTACAAGTACAGGCACCAGTATGACCGGCCCTCAGGGGGAGTCTGTATTGAAATTTGTGGTGGATGCCAATAGCGGAACGGTTGCCCGTACCGGGCGGATTACCTTACAGGCAGGAAGATTGTTTCAGTATATTGATATTACGCAGACGATCTCAGCTTCGGTAGAAGTCGTGAGTAAAGCTACGATATTTTGGATGAACGGTGAAGATCAGACGTTTACAATGAGGACAACTTATGATTGGAAAGCCCGTATAGCAAATGATCCTTACAATGTGATTCGTGAATTTGATAAGTCTGGTACTGCCAGTCCTAGTACAGCTCAGAGTTTTCGTTTTGTAGGGATTAATGAAGTTTTGATGGATGTTTTTTCTACGACTTTGAAAGATCAGGTGGTTACTTTTGAGATTTATAGTGCAAATGAACCGGCGGAATTTGATCCGTATCCCATAGATGTCTGGATCAGTAGTGTTGGTTATAATGTTTCTACATTCTCTTTTTATATTTATCCTACGGATATATCATCGGTCACTTGGACGAATGCTCCTACTGAGTGTGCGGCATTGCCCTATGGTACTTGGCGTGTGCCTACAACTACAGAACTGACAGCTATATATACTTATGTTACCGGCAACGGCGTTGCAACGGCCTGGGGGTTCACCACTACATCCGGTACCGATAGTCGCTACTGGGCGTCTGAGCAGATCAGCAGCACCAACGGCTACTATGTGCGGTTCGACACCGGCGCTACGTCCAACACCACCAAGGCGAGCAGCTACCGTGCTCGTTGCGTTCGGGATAAATAAGCCCGAAGGGCATTTAACCATTTAACCATTTAACTATTTCCGCCCGGTAGGGCGGACGATAAAACACAACGTATGGGAGTGAAAGAACTGATCGAAAAACAGGAGGCTACCGGACATATCTTTCTGATCCGGCAAGGACTTTTTTTGAGGGGATATAACAGTGGGGCACTGATGTTGGAAGCTTTATTGGGGTATAAGGCGCAACGTATGTATCTGAAGATATGTAAAGGAGAGGTTTGCGCGGCGGGATTTCCTTCGTCGAACTTAGACCGGGTGATCGCTGAAGTGAAGCGGCAAGGAGGTATGATCGTAGACCAGACCGAAGGGCTGGTAGAGATTTCCGGATTGGACTATCCCTGTACGCAGGAAGTGATCCGGCAACACAGAGAAAAAGAGAGATTTGTGCCTGCGGCTTTTCCCGAAAAACACTGCCGTGAACCCGATATTCCTGTATTGGAAGCCTTGCCGTATGAAAAGATTGTAGCACAACGGGTATTGTCGTACAATCTGTCAGACTCTACTCCTCTGGAGGCTCTGCTCTTTTTAAATTCTATCCAGAAAGAATTCGGAAGCAATCGCCGGAACTGAAAAGAGAAAACATTCTGTCCCGACAGCAGGATGTCTGTTACAGCTTATTAACCCAAACCAAAAACCTATCCGTACTATGGCACTTTATTACACACTACCAGTCTATAAAGATGTATACCAACTGATCCAGCTGGTTTTCAGACTGAGTAAGAATTTTCCGAGAGAGTATAAATATTCTTTGGGACAAGACATCAAACGAGATACCATGCAGTTAGTGCGTCATATCTATCGGGCCAATACGGCACAACAGAAATGGGTGCACCTACAAGCGTTTATCGATGATTTTGAATTGGTTAAGTTACAGATCCGTCTGTGTCACGATATACGGATCATCAGTACCAAAAGCTATGCGGAAACTGTGGAACTGATGAACTCAATTGGGAAACAGATCTCCGGATGGAGCAAAAAATACGGTCCGCAATAAAATATACTCTGGAAATAGAAAACCAGTGAATGTACTGCTGTTTACGATGATTCTTTCTTCCGGTCATAAACAGTATTCAGAAGATAGGCCGGTTTATGAAGTACGATGAAAGTTACATCTCAGGGCATACTACATTTCTATGGTACCGAATTGTAGATCAATGAGAGCAAAGGATGTTAGCAATTAAATATATAGATTTTTATGTTCCGAGCGAACTGCCCGGGTCATGGCCCGGGTGGGAATCAACAAATCCCGGCCGTGCGATGAAGGAGGCCCTTTATCATGAATTTGGGTATACACGCGTATGCCAGAGCCAGCAGTTACGGCTTAAAAACAGAGTGATGTCCGGTACCGATAGTCGCTACTGGGCGTCTGAGCAGAACAACAGCAACAACGGCTACTATGTGCGGTTCGACACCGGCGCTACGACCAACAACAACAAGACGAACAGCTACCGTGCTCGTTGCGTTCGGGGATACATAACCAGGGAAAGAGACACATATCTCCTTGTTTTATTTTTTATGTGACAACAAACCGATAAACCCAATGACATGACATTCGCTGAACTTGTAGAGGCCTATTTTCATTGCCGGCAAAACAAACGCTATACCAACGAAGCCCTGGCGTTCGAGGTGGATTGCGAACGCAATCTGGAGAAGCTCTATGAAGAATTATCGACGGGAACGTACGAGATAGGATCTTCCAAAGTCTTTATCGTAGACAAACCGGTGAAGCGGGAGATCTTTGCCGCGGCATTCCGTGACCGTATCCTGCACCACTGGTTGTATATGAAACTGAATCCGTTGTTCGAACGGGAGTTTATTCATGATACCTACGGTTGCCGCAAGGGGCGGGGAACACTCTTCGGGATCGGCCGGGTGAAACGTTTCATCGCCCGCTGCTCAAAGGGCTATACGGAAGATTGCTACATCCTGCGTTGCGACATCCGCGGGTTCTTTATGAACATTGACCGTAACATACTGGCCGTGAAACTGGACGATTTTATCCGGCGGAAATACCAGGGAGAAGATATGGAATTGGTGCGCCGGCTGGCTCGTCAGGTAGTCATGGTAAATCCGGTGGAAGGATGCAGTGTGAACAGCCGCCGTACCAAATGGAACGGCCTGCCCCGGGACAAAAGCATCTTTACGACCAACGGGTATACGATGCCCAACGGGATGCGGTCGCTTTTTGACGAAGAGAACCGGGAGAAGGGGATACCGATCGGCAACCTGACCAGTCAGATGTTTGCCAATTTCTATCTCAACGGGTTGGATCATTTTGTGAAGCACACGCTGGGAGTGAAGTACTACGGGCGGTATATGGATGATTTTGTGATGGTACATCCCAGCAAAGAATTTCTGCAGGAAGTAAAGAGGAAATGCGCGGAATACTTAGAGAGGGAATTGATGGCCCAGTTACATCCCAACAAGGTCTATCTGCAACATTACTCCAAAGGGGTGGAATTTGTCGGGGCCCATATCCGCTACGGCGGGGTGTTTCCCGGGAAGAAGATCAAGAGCAATACCTGGCTCACCATCAACCGCTACAACGAACTGGCCCGTGAGCGTCGGCTCCGGCCGGAAGAAATGCTGAGCTTTCAACAGAGCATGAACTCCTATCTCGGTATCATGATCCACTACAACAGTTACAAGGTGCGGAAGAAGATGCTGGGAAAAGTCTCGGGCTGGATTGCCAACGATATCAAATATGCCGGATACAACAAAGTCATCTGGACGAAAAAAGTGAAAAAGAAACCTGTATTGTGGGACCCGTATGGAATATTTACGTAGATACACGCGACACCGGCACCGCTGGTTGCTGACCGGCTGCATGGTGACCTGGCTGTTTCTCTTCTTCACCTGCCGGGAAGAGGAGAGAGCGGAGCAACAACCGCGGCAGATCCTGCTGGTCTATCTGGCCGGAGACAACAACCTTTCCGGAGAGAGTTATCAGAAATTAGAAACCATCCGCAGCGGATGGGACGGTGACCCCTGTGGCTGTATACTGATCTGGCACGATCCCAGAGACGCTGCTCCTGTGTTGTATACCCTGGTACGGGAAGAGGGGGAAAACCGTTTACAGATCCTGGAGGAGTACGCCGAAGAGAGCTCGGCCGATCCGGCGGTACTGAGCCGGGTAGTCGGGCGGATGCGGGAGTGGTATCCGCGGGCCTCTTCGTACGGGATGTTGCTCTTTTCGCACGCTTCGGGCTGGTTGCCCGAAGGGGCATTGTCGCAGCCTACCCGATCGGTACTCACAGACGGAAGTGAGGAGATGGAACTGACCGATCTGGCGGCTGCTCTGCCCGATAGCCTGTTCGATTTTATGGTGTTTGAAGCCTGTTACATGGCAGGGATCGAGGTGGCGTATGAGTTGCGGCACAAAACCCGTTATTTGCTGGCTTCTTCGGCAGAGATGGTCTCTCCGGGGTTTACACATGTCTACGACGATGCGGTCAACCTGTTGTTGCAGGCCGACCTGAACGGATTTGCCCGGCGGGCATTCAGCTATTTTGAGTCGGGTACAGGATATATCAACTCGGCTACTCTCTCCCTGATCGATACCTCCGGGCTGGAGGCCCTGGCAGATTTTATCGGCCGGTATGCGGATGATCAGAAAGAGGTAGATATCACTACGCTCCAACACTTCGATCGTACGTCGTACCACCTGTTCTTCGATTTTGAAGACTATTATTCCCGGCTGGTCCCGGTGGGTGAGCCACAGGAGCAATTACACCGGCTGGTGTCTGATTGTGTGCCGTTGCGGCTGGCTACTCCTTACTTTATGCTCCACTACAACGGATTTGCCATCGAGAAACATTCGGGAATGACGACGTATATCTGTCAGGATGCTTTCCCGGGGTTGAATGAGGCTTACCGGCAGTTGCAGTGGGGACAATGAGTACGTTTGCCGGGGGTACGACCGGAAGAAAGTGGCGCGGAGATATTCCGGTCGTACCTGCGGCACTCCTTCTCGTTTCTCCCTATTTATACCCCGGGTAGCGGTTCGTTCCGGATGGTTTTGCTTCTGCTGAACCTGAACAGCGAGCTGTGGTCTTTCTATAAGTTATTTTCCGGTTTACCTCATTTTTATTCCGTCAGATCCTTGTGTATTTTAAATAATTTTATAACTTTGTAGAGCAACGATCTCTTAGACAATCCGGATCTCTCTAATTAACCATCATAAAATGTGCTCTTATGAAAAAGATCGTGACATTGATTACGCTGGGGGCAGTTCTGCTCTGTGGGACACAGGCATTCGCCCAGAAAAAGGAGGTTACACCTGCCAATCTGAGAGGCATCTGGCAATTGTGCCATTACGTCTCTGAAAACCCCGAACTTCCGGGAACTCTCAAACCCAGTAATACCTACAAGGTTCTTTCCAATGACGCGCGGATCATTAACTTCACCACCATTCCCGGCCAGCCGGCCATCATCACAGGATATGGTTCGTATGCGCAACTGACGGATAACTCGTATAAAGAAAGTATCGAACGTAACATTCACCTGCCTATGCTGGATAACCAGGATAATATCCTGGAATTTGAGATCGTAGACGATGAGCTGCTGCATCTGAAGTATTTCATTGAAAAAGATCTGAACGGATATGAGGTCAACTCCTGGTATCATGAAACCTGGAAACGGGTGATCATGCCTGATAAAATGCCGGAAGACATTATACGGTAATTCTTTCATAATCATTTACATGAAGCAGACCGTAGCCCCGCTTCTTCTTTTGGGAGGAAGTGGGGTTTTTCTGGGTAATATAGCCTGTGCCGGATGCCGGACTACGGATGTACCGGACATACACCTCCGTAAAATCAGAAGCGAGGAAGTCCGTTCTTTAAACGCGGGCGTTTGGAAACCTGTTTAAGCGCAGGCGGATGTTATCCAATCTGTTGACTGTACCGGCTTCCCGGTTGCCCGCGCCGACCGTTGCTTCAGAGCTTTGCCTGTGAACTGGATCTACTGTGATTTTCAATCCCGGATACGTTTGCCGGAATTAATTGGCGCCGTACGCGTTTTCCACTCTTTCCAGGGCCCTGCAGGATAAGTCCGGAGTGTGGTTCTCCTGCTTTTGCTGAAGTGGTCGGTTAATCCGGCTGGCTGCTGCCGGATGCGGCAGACAAGGAGTGCCAGCCAGGTTGTCACGTTGGTCTGTCCCTGGTGTGGACAACGGTTCTGACTTTGTGCGGGCGGGTGAACCAGGGCAGGTAACCTCTTTATCTTCTGCTCAAAAAAAAATAGAAACTCTTGTCCAATTCAAAGAAAAGCCGTAATTTTGCAAGCCGATTATTATCAGAAAGGATAAGCAATTAATTCATAGTGAGTTAATTCTTCTTTGTCCGAGGAGAATGTACGGGCTGTGAAGCACATTTTTTAGTAGTAACATTTATAAAAAGAAATTAAGAGTGGATACTTTAAGTTACAAGACCATTTCTGCAAACAAAGCAACCGTGACCAAAGAATGGGTGGTTGTAGATGCTACAGATCAGCCTTTGGGTCGTCTGGGCTCTAAGGTTGCCAAACTGTTGAGAGGAAAGTACAAACCAAACTTTACTCCTCACGTAGACTGCGGTGACAATGTAATTATCATCAACGCAGACAAAGTAAAACTGTCCGGAAACAAATGGAATGACAGAGTGTATCTGTCCTACACCGGATATCCCGGTGGTCAGAGAGAAATGACTCCTGCCCGTCTGATTACCCGTCCCAATGGTCACGACCGTCTGATGAGAAAAGTCGTAAAGGGTATGTTGCCAAAGAACAAACTGGGTGCCAAACTGCTGGGTAATATGTATGTATACGAAGGCGGTGAGCACAAGCATGAGGCTCAGACTCCGAAAGTAATTGATATAAACGCACTTAAATAAGAGATAATGGAAGTAGTAAATGTATTAGGCAGACGTAAGCGTGCGGTAGCGCGTATCTATGTGACCGAAGGTACGGGAAAGATCACGATCAACAAGAGAGACCTTACCGAATACTTTCCTTCTTCTATTCTTCAGTATGTGGTGAAACGGCCGTTGAGCAAGCTGGATGCCGTTGAGAAATACGATATCAAAGTAAATCTTTACGGAGGCGGATTCACCGGACAGTCTCAGGCACTTCGTCTGGCTATTGCCCGCGCATTGGTAAAGATGAATCCGGAAGATAAAGCCGCTTTGCGCGCCGAAGGTTTCATGACCCGTGACCCATGTGCTGTAGAACGTAAGAAACCGGGACAGCCCAAAGCCCGCAAAAGATTCCAGTTCAGCAAACGCTAAATCTATTTACGATTTACGGATTTACGATGTACGATTGGAATTTCTTTTTCTCATGGATCGTAAAGCTGGAACGGGAACTGTTTAGTATCTAAACTACCGGGACTCTGGCTCGCAGGCTACCCGGCGGTTGGTTTAGAAAGAACAACAAAGAAAGTAAACGAAAAAACAAAAAACAATGTCAAGAACAACTTTTGATTCATTATTGGAAGCCGGTAGCCACTTCGGACACCTTAAGAGAAAGTGGAATCCCGCTATGGCTCCTTATATCTTTATGGAACGCAATGGTATCCACATCATTGACCTCCATAAAACCGTTGCAAAGATCGACGAAGCCGCCGACGCTTTGAAACAAATTGCCAAATCAGGCAAAAAGATCCTTTTTGTTGCTACTAAAAAACAAGCCAAACAGATCATAGCTGAGAAAGCTGCGGCTGTAAATATGCCTTATGTGGTGGAACGCTGGCCGGGTGGTATGCTGACCAACTTCCCTACGATCCGTAAAGCGGTTAAGAAAATGTCTACTATCGACAAACTGACCAGTGACGGTACATACTCTAATCTTTCTAAAAGAGAGATCCTGCAGATCTCACGTCAGCGTGCCAAATTAGAGAAGAACTTAGGTTCTATCGCCGACCTGACCCGTCTGCCTTCGGCGCTTTTCGTTGTGGATGTGATGAAAGAACACATTGCCGTACGGGAAGCCAACCGTCTGAATATCCCGGTGTTCGGTATCGTGGATACAAATTCAGATCCTTCGAACGTGGAATTTGTGATCCCGGCCAATGACGATGCTACCAAATCTATCGAGATCATCATGGATGCCTGTTGCGCGGCTATTCAGGAAGGTCTGGAAGAAAGAAAGGCCGAAAAGATCGATATGGAAGCTGCCGGAGAAGCTCCTGCTACCAAAGGCAAGAGAAAATCGACCAAGGCCAGACTCGACAAATCGGACGAGGAAGCGATCAATGCCGCTAAGGCAGCTGCTTTCGTGAAAGAGGAAGAAGAGGCTTAATATATATAAAATGTGTCCATATACTACAACGGATGCGGGTGTCTGGTAAAGACGATGCGCGGGTAGGTATATAGGCACATTTTAGTATCTTGCCGGGAGATAGCCCTGCTGCCTGTAGGGTAGTTGCCGGGTGATACATTCCCGGTTCTCTATCAAAACGATTATTCATTTAAAAAATACAATAAAGATTATGGCTGTAACAATGGCAGATATTACCCACCTGCGTAAGATGACAGGTGCCGGTATGATGGATTGCAAAAATGCTTTGACAGAAGCGGATGGCGATTTTGACAAAGCGGTAGAGATCATCCGTAAAAAAGGACAGGCAGTAGCTGCGAAACGTTCGGACCGTGACGCGTCCGAAGGATGTGTAATGGCGAAGAGTGAAGGTGGATATGCCGCGATGATCGCGCTGAAATGCGAAACAGATTTTGTTGCTAAAAATGCGGACTTCGTGGCTTTGACTACAGAGATCTTAGATGCGGCTATGGCTAACAAAAGCGCGGATCTGGCTGCTGTGAACGCGTTGCCGATGGGCAACGGGACCATCGCGGACGCGGTGACTGACCGTAGCGGTATCACGGGTGAAAAAATGGAACTCGACGGATACGGATACATAGAAGGTGCTTCTACCGCGTTCTATATCCATCCGGGCAACAAACTGGCTACTATCGTAGCTTTCAACCAGGAAGCGGATCCTCAGGTAGCCCGTGAAGTAGCGATGCAGATCGCTGCGATGAACCTGGTATCCGTCAACGCGGATGATGTTCCTGCCGATGTACTGGAACGCGAAAAAACGGTTGCTGCGGAAAAAGCACGGGAAGAAGGTAAACCGGAGAATATGATCGAAAAGATCGCTATGGGGCGTATCAACAAGTTCTACAAAGAGGCTTGTCTGCTGCAACAGGAATACGTGAAAGATCCGAAACTGACGGTTGCCCAGTTCTTAGACAACTCAAGCAAAGGTCTGACGGTAACGGCTTTCAAACGCTTTACGCTGAACGCGGAATAAGAAAAAGGCTCTCGGAAGAGAGCCTTTTTTATTTACGATTAGACGATTTACGATTTACGATTGAAGTTACCTTTTTTATCAGTTACGAAGGTCCGGGAATATATAGTAAATATATAATTTATATTCTTACGTTGCTTTTCGAACAAATCATATACTAATTATTGCTATACTATTACTATGTGATTTCAATTGTAAATCGTAAATCCAATATATAATTTATATTCTTACGTTGCTTTTTTGTACAAACGATCTATTTACTGTTTACAATAACACCGGGTAATTTCAATCGTAAATCGTAAATCGTCCATTCGTAAATCATCTTGTTTTTGTCTGCGTATATCCCTCTTTTTTCAATAGTTCTGCTACCTTTAGTTTGAAGTCTCCCTGCACCACGATCTCCCCGTCTTTGGCAGAGCCGCCTACACCGCATCTGGATTTGAGGAATTTGCTCAATTCTTTCAGATCATCCGGCGTTCCGATGAAGCCGGTCACTAAAGTTACTACTTTGCCACCCCGGTTTTTCCGGTCGAGCTGTACACGCAGTTTTTGCTGAGAAGCGGGTAAAGTCGTTTCTTCCTTTTCTTCTTCCCGTTCGTATTGAAACTCCGGATGGGTCGAATATACCACATTCAGCCGCTCTTTCCAGTCATTGTTCTTCATTCTCTTTTGTTTTTTGGATATTCAAAAGTACAATAATTCGTTTGTTTGTGCAACTTGTTGTTTCCGGGAATCTTTGGTTTTGCTGTACATTCCTTTTTACTTCGTACAGATAGGTGGTAGGAATTGTTCTTTTATGTAGAAATTATGTTAAGTGGCTGAGTGAAATGCAGGTTATTCCGAAAAAAATGTATTTTTGTCCACTGCATCATGTTAAAATAATCCTTAGGCACTATGAATCGTCAGACCCATCCGAAATACGATATAAAGGTACCGGAACCTACTTTGCGCAGGTTGCCCTGGTACCTTTCCAATGTCAAGCTGCTTAAGAAGAAGGGAGAACAGTTTGTTTCTTCCACCCAGATCTCCAAAGATACCAACATAGACGCCTCTCGGATAGCCAAAGATCTTTCGTATGTGAATATTTCCGGACGTACCCGGGTGGGGTACGAGGTAGATACGCTGATCGCTGTACTGGAAGACTTTCTGGGGTTTACTAAGGTGCACTGCGCCTTTCTGTTTGGAGTAGGTAGCCTGGGAGGCGCTTTGTTGCAGGACTCCGGTCTGTCTCATTTCGGGTTGCAGATCGTAGCGGCTTTTGATGTGAAACCTGAATTGGTAGGGGCTGATCTGAATGGTATCCCTGTGTTCCACTCCGATGAGTTCGCGGAGAAGATGAAAGCATACGATGTGAATATCGGAGTGCTGACCGTACCCATTGAGATAGCCCAATCCATTACGGATAAGATGGTAGCAGGGGGCATCAAGGCGGTCTGGAACTTTACTCCTTTCCGTATCCGTGTACCTGAGCATATTGTGGTGCAGAATACTTCTTTGTACGCGCATCTTGCCGTGATGTTCAACCACCTGAATTATAACGAGAATCCATAATGAAAATCATAGCTGTGGGGATGAACTATCCCCTGCACAACCGGGAAATGGGACATACCGGAGAGCATCCGGAACCTGTCATCTTCCTGAAACCAGACTCCGTGCTGCTGAAAGACAGCAAGCCTTTTTTTATTCCCGATTTTTCCGGCGAGATCCATTACGAAACCGAACTGGTAGTGCGGATCAACCGGCTGGGGAAAAACATAGCTTCCCGTTTCGCGCATCGCTATTACGATGCCGTGACAGTAGGTATTGATTTTACCGCCCGTGATCTGCAACGGCGTTTTCGCGAACAGGGATTGCCCTGGGAGTTGAGTAAAGGGTTTGACAATTCGGCCGCTTTGGGAACTTTTGTTCCGGTAAACCGTTACTCTGATATACAGCAACTCCATTTTCATCTGTGTATAGACGGTCGGCAGGTGCAGCAGGGCTGTACAGCGGATATGTTGTTCCGGATAGAGGATCTGATCGCGTATGTGAGCCGCTATATGACGCTGAAGATCGGTGATCTGCTCTTTACCGGGACTCCCGCGGGCGTAGGGCCGGTGTCTGTCGGACAACATCTGGAAGGGTATCTGGAGGGAGATAAGTTGCTCGATCTCTCTATTCGCTGAACGCAAAACATCCATCTGTAAGAAATGAAAATACGTGTAGGATTTGGTTTTGATGTGCATCAGTTGGTAGCCGGACGCGATCTGTGGATCGGCGGTGTCCGCCTGGAGCACAAGAAAGGTCTGCTGGGTCATTCGGATGCCGATGTACTGATCCATGCCATCTGTGACGCGCTGCTGGGAGCTGCCAATATGCGTGATATCGGTTATCATTTTCCCGATACGGGTGCCGACTTTAAGGATGTGGATAGTAAGATCCTGTTGCGTCGTACGGTAGAGCTGATCGCGGAAAAAGGCTATCAGATCGGGAACATAGATGCTACGGTCTGTGCGGAATGGCCGAAACTCAACCCGCATATTCCCCTGATGCGGGAGACCCTGGCGAATGTCATGAGCATGGATCCCGAAGATGTTTCCATCAAAGCGACTACTACCGAAAAGCTGGGATTCACCGGACGGGAAGAGGGGATCTCTGCCTATGCTACTGTATTGATCGGGAAGCAGGCGTGAAGGGATTACGGTTTATAACAGCCTGCTTATTTTCATCGCGGAGGTAAGAACCCGGCCGATCCGGGAAAGAATATTCTATTCTTTTCTATACCTTCTCAGGTTATCCGGAACATAGAAGTAAACCTTTTTTCTACGGAGAGAAGGTTGATTTGTATCTGATGGCCCTTGTCTGTTCTGACTACAGATCGGAGTTCAGGTCGTTGGAGAAAGGACGACTGGAGTATACGATTCCTCTTTTGTAAAAAAGAATAGATTTCGGTTGTTGTCCGGAGTGGTCTGTTAGTAACCATTCAAAAAGAAATGGTCACCAAAATGGGTAGTTCCGGTTACTGGAAATGGTCTGTTTTTCTTATGTCGTAAAAAGGGGGTATGTTGCGGTTGTACAGACTTTTTAATATAGCTTTATGGGTCGTGTATTCTTTTGACCCCTGATCAAAAAAAAGATCATACGAACAAACGTATGATCTTCTCTATGCTATCCGGGTAACGCTCTGTTTTAGAAACGGGTCATAAATTCTATGACCAACTTGTCCCGTTCCGATTCTTTGGGGATACCCCCGCTTTTGTAGAAGTACTTTTCGTAATTGACACGTATATCGGCGACAAACGCTTTGGAGAAGCTGAAGGTAAGTCCTCCGGTCAGACGCTGACGCTGATAGTCGTTGATCTGCAGCTTGCCGGTCTCCGGGTCATTTGTCGCGTCGCTGTGATCGGTCATCATATCATAGCGCAGCAGGAACGACATTTTATGGAATACCTTCGGGAGTTTCAGGTCGTAATTGATGAAACTGTTGACCGCGTGTACATTCTTGAAGGCATCTTTCTCATAATGTTTATACAGATATTCTCCTTCGATATGGAAGCCACAGAATTCGTAGTAGGCCCCTACATTATACATATTCGCCCGGACCTCTTCCGGCTTGATGGATTGCAGTCCCAGGGTCAGGTTGGCCCCTTTGGTAAAAAGGAACTGTCCTTTGACGGTATAGTTGAAATCTTCCTGCCACTCCTTCTGATTGGTGAGTCCGCTGCCGTTGAATACACCGGCTTCCAGTATCAGTGGAAATCCCGGGCGGAAGGTATATCCGGCCGTGGCACCTACGTCCCGCACATTTCCTACCTGTTTGGCAATGAAAGAGCGGTTGGCAAAATATTGCTGGTGCGGAGAGCGGTGCGCGTCGATCGTGAAAGGTACGCGCATTTGTCCTATCGTGAAGTTCATATCCGCTACCGGGAAGATACGGGTATAGGCATCCAGCATCTTGATTGACCCTTCGTCGGACAGGTCGATCTCTGCTTTGTAGGCCACCATCGGGTGTACATTCCCTGTCAGGCTGAAACGGGCATTACGTACCTCGAACCGGCTGGCACTGATCTGTGGCTGATATTCAAATTTTCCACGTATGGTACCGTGGATCTCCGGCATATAATCCTTGGTTTCCATCTCAGGCTTATCTAAGCGTCTGCCATCTTCATTGGTATGGGAATTCTGGGAGGTCACTGGCATACCAAATGACAGTCCCCATGCAAGTAGAAGAAGTGTTTTTCTGATGTTCATTCGTATTCTGTATGTTTAAAATTGCTGCAAAGGTAGCAGAGGTATATTGGGAAAATATGTCATATCTGTTTCATTTCAGTTACAAAACAACTGGCAGCCAAGGGAGGAACCTTGTCTATTTATTGGGTAAAACCGATTGGGTTATATCCTTGTGACAAAGGTAGAAAAATATTTGGGTGAGGATTTGTGATGGGTTGGGTTTTATGTGTATATTATGGTAGCGGTGGTTGTAATTTTTGGTTTTATATCTTATGTAAGATCATACAAATACCCATATTCCCCAGAATACCCCAGATACTTTTATTTTAATATAACATTTTATTATATAATCATTTAATGAGTGGATTTTATAGGTGATAGATAAATAAAAACCAATATGTGATCATGGTAAGATTGATTTTATGCCGGAAAATTATTTTCTTTGTTGGGATCAGAAAAAGGCAGTAGCATCAACATGGAGCCAGATAGATTTAATTTTATACAGAGGGCAGACTCTCTTACCTATCTGTTGGAAGCATAATAACGACTATATGGACTTTATCTAAAAGATAGTAATATGAAATTTTGTATTTTGGGGTGTATTCTCTCTTTGTATATAGGGCTGGAACATTTTTTTCGGGAGAGTGTACAAAACACAAATGAAACGATGATTGGTCAGCAATATGTATCATCCGCTTTTCCGGATATAGGTATGACTTCTTTTCTGTTTATGAAAGCAGATCATAGAAGCGGGCTACTGAAAAATGCATTTATTTTGACAGGAATGACATCGTCATTTTTTTCCGTGAGTGTTTTGAGTTGTTCTTCTCATCCACTTATCCTTTTTATATACACCTTCCCGGAAAATGGAAAGAACTTTTCTTATATATTCTGGTTTTGGGTATAGGAGTGAGCCTGGGTTGCTGGTGGATGCAAAAATGCTATCAACTTTCACGGACAAACTTTGCAAAGGGATTTTCTGGGCGTACATTGAGGCAGGAGCAATCTCGACCAGAACATTCTTCAGAATTTACCGATCCGTTGGAGGAGATAAAGGTTTTGTTACTTCCCAAAGGAATGTCGCGGCTACGTACGAATGTGAGTTATGAGTGGTTGGTGCAACTGGAAGAAGAATTGTCTTCCCACAAAAAACTACGTTCTGCTAAAAGGCAACAACTGCAACAGGCACTTCGCGTTTCGTTTACGGAAGTCATGGATGCATTTGGGAAAGAATTTGGCCGGTTGACTCCGGAGGATCAGTTATACTGTCTGTTGATCCTTCTCGATTGTTCCCTTTCTACTATTGAACAGGTAACAGGTTCTACGTATGAAGCTCTTAAAACCCGTAAAAGCAGACTAAAATCAAAAATAGCTCCAGATTGCTTTGAGTCACTCTTTTCAAGGAGTTATGGTCAGAAAATAAAGAGGTTAGAGTAGATCTGTAACCGGAGTTGTAACTTCGGTGAAGAAGCCTGACTAAATCTGTAACCGGATTGTTACCGGAATAGTTTGATCTTGAATGTTCCATTGACTTTCTTTGATACGCAAATTGATATGTATTGCGCAATTAAATATAAGCGTTATCGAAAAGCTTTGATAGAGTAGAAAAACTAATTAATTTTATTGTATTATGAATTTTGATTTGTTAAAAGAAAGCAGAAACGTACTTTCAAAAGCTCAGATGAGAGAGGTAAAAGGTGGTGCCGGAACTTGTGGTTTCAGAAACTCTAATGGTACATATAATTGTAATCTGTCTAAAGCTGAGGCTTTACATATGTATGATGGACAAGCTGGATCTTTTTGGTGTTGTGATAGTTGTTCTTCTACTAGCTATTGTTAATTAAGATTCCGGGACTATCTATGTATAGTCCCGGATATCTGTTAAAAATATATGGGAAAAATGAGGTGCTTTTGTAATTTGTTACTTATCTTTTTATTAAGTGGTTGTAATATAAATATCAGGGACCGGCAGGCTGTTCATGAAAATGTGGTTCTTATATTTGATAATTACGAAGTTAAGCCATTTAAAACGCTGGGTGGCTCCTTTAACATGAATCATACAGGAATAACGTATATAGATCCTGTTACAAATGACCTTGTAACTTTTTACCCGAACTCTTTTCGTGATACACTGATCCTGCGTTGTTCATCTGAATTTGTAGAAATAGGGATTGCCTATCGCGGTTTTGAGAAAAACTATTTTCCTGTATATAAGGGTGATTCAGTCCGGATCACTGTAGATGAATGGGACTATCCCCTACTGAAAAGTCGTAACTCTTCCTTGGAAAAAGTATATAATCTCAATTATTATGTCCGTCAGGGAAAAACAGTGCAAGGATTAGGGTGTGAGATCTTTTTGGGCGATCCCTCTTTTAATAGAATAGCTCATACCATTGATGTTATAAAGAAAAATAACTGGAATATGCAGAGGGACTATTATTGTATAGATTCTTTGCAACAGGTTTTTCATTCCTATTATCGGGAATATACAGACTCTTTGGAAAGTTATCTTAGAAATAAGTTATTATCGGACGCCGTCTATCAATGTCTGAAATATGGGTTGGATTTAAAGAAATATCATTCACAGCGTACTTTGGCAGAGGATATTGAATGGGTTACCGCGGGATTGATCCTTTCGGATAGTTTGATTCATTATCCTTCTTATCATGATTACCTGAAGTATTACTTCCATGATGTTTCTAAAAAAGATCTTCCTCCGATTCAAAAAGGTCAAGGTAATTCTGTAGATTGCCGGATAGGTTTTGAACAGACTGAAAAGGATCTATCTTTGCCTCCTCTGGCCCGTAACGTTCTTTTGAAGTACTATATAGAAGAGATCGGAGAACATTTTCCCGGAAAGGATATACAATTTTACGCGGACAAATACCTGGAAATCTCCGGAGATTCAGTGTATTATACGGAGATTATCCGTCGATACAATCTGCTTGCAGATGAGAATCAGTTGCTTCTGAAAGACAAAAACAATCGTTCTGTCACCTGGGAACATCTTCTTTCAAACTACAAGGGTAAAGTTGTTTGTGTAGATTTCTGGGCCAGTTGGTGTGTGCCTTGCAGGGAAGAAATTCCGGCTTCCTTTGTATTACATGATGAACTTAAAAATGAAGAGATCGTGTTTGTGTATCTCGCTTATAATGATGTGGAAGATTCATGGCGTAAAACTACTCAGAGTCTGGGGCTTAATAGAATGAAAGATAGTTATTGGATTGAAAATTCAAAATCATCCGTTTTTCTCAGAGATCTTTCGCTGAATCTGATTCCACGTTATCTGATCTTTGATAAAAATGGGGAATTGGTAGAAGACAACGCGCCACGACCTTCTTCTGCTGAAATACGTGATCTCTTGAAACGTTACTTATAGAACACACATGAAATACAGACAACGAATTATACAAGATAATGCACGAACTATTTTAAAAGTTATTCTTCGTTATTTGAAAGTGGGAGATTTCTCCTGCTTTTGGCGATTGATGCAGGAGCATCCTGATTTTCCGAGTTTTCTCACTTTGCAATATATATTGGAGCGCATGGGAAAGGATAGTTTTGCCTTGCGAACGAATTATGAAGATTTACTTTATAATCTACCAAAACCTCTTATTGTGCGTGTGGAAACGAATGTAGAGATATTCCTGTTCCTGGTAGAGGTGACTGATACAGACATAGGTGTATTAACAGACCAGGGTAAAGTGGATAGAATAGACCGTGAATCTTTTGAAAGGATGTGGCAGGGAGAAGTTCTGGTTATGGACAATGACCCTGCAAAGTCGCCTTTTACACTAAAAGATCGTTTGAAAAGTGAAGTCAGGAGATGGAAATATCTTCTTTTCATATCGGGCCTGCTGTTGTCTGTGATTTATCTTTGGATATACTGGGGAGGACCAAGAACCATTCTGGATGGAATTTATTTCTTTATTATTTCTGTGGGACTACTAATCTCTACACTTCTTTTTACGGAACAAGTAGATAAACATAATCCTTACATAAAGAAAATCTGTTCTTCCAGACAAAGTAAAGGAAATGTAGATTGTTCTTCTATTCTGAATTCTAAAGATGCTGAATTTATAGGATTAATAAGCTGGACTGACATTGGTATGATCTATTTCAGTATCCTTTGGCTGGTACTGTTATTTTTTCCTTCTTTTTTATCACTTACATTTGTAAATGTATTGTCGTTCTGTAGTTTTGGATATGTATTTTATTCACTCTATTATCAACGTTATGTTGCTCGTAAATGGTGTACACTTTGTCTGTCTATACAAGGTGTTTTCGTCGTTCTCTTTTTATTGGCCGTCTGTACTTTTTCCTTTATAGATATTCAGGCGTTTTGTAATCCGGTTCATTTACTGGGTTTGTTTCTTCTTTCTTTTTTTGTAATTGCTTTATTTATAGTAATAAAACCTCTTATACAACATTCTTTTGAACTTCGGGTAATGAAGAATAGATACAATGAATTAGTATACGATAGTCAGATACAGAATTATTTACTCCATAAGGGAGATCATATCCAACTTTCGGATCTGGAGGTAATCCGCATAGGTGGATCTGCGGATGGCGATCGTCTGACTATCGTTTTCAGCCCGGTTTGTGAAGCGTGCATCCGTGAATTACGTGAGATTATACCTGTTCTTAGTCGTAAGAGAAAGCTGATGGTGGAGCTTGTTTTTCTTTTAGATAAACACCGTTATCCCGAATCTGAGAAAATGGCTTTACATATGTTGCAGATTTATCAAAATGATAAGACAAATTTTATATATTTCTTAAATGACTATGTACATAATTACCCGGGGAGTACATACAGTATAAAATTCCATACTTACGATCCATCTCTTATCCGTGTATTGGAAGATCAGGAGAACTGGTGTAAAAGAATGCGTTTTACCCATACACCACTTGTTTTTCTAAATGATATAAAGTTTCCGGAAGTATACGCTCTTACTGATTTAGACTATATCTGTTCTTAATTGGGGTTATATGTCAAAATTCCCTTATTATACACAACACGATATGATGGACTGTGGCCCCACCTGTCTGCGTATGATCGCAGCCTGGTATGGAAAGCAATATCCCCTGGAATGGCTGCGTGAGCACTCGTTCCTGAACCGCAGCGGTGTGTCGCTACTGGGCATCAGTGAGGCGGCGGAGCAGATCGGGTTTCGCAGTATCGGAGTACAGATCGGCTATGACAAACTGGAAGAGGCCCCGATGCCCTGTGTGGTACATTGGGATCAGACGCATTTTGTGGTGGTGTATAAGATCTCTCCGGCTTCCGCAAAGAAAAAATACGTATGGGTAGCCGATCCGGGTGCGGAAAAAATAAGATATACGAAAGAGGAATTTTGCCGGCACTGGCTCAGTTCCTGTGATGAAGGGGGCATGACAGGCATCGCCTTGTTGCTGGAGCCGACCCCTGATTTTTATATTACAAAGGATCACGAAGATACCCCCGCTAAGGCCGGATTTCTCTTTTCCTATCTTCGTCCGTATCGCCGGCTTATCATACAGTTGTTGCTGGGGCTGGTATTGGGAAGTATGATACAGCTTTTACTTCCTTTCCTGACGCAGTCTGTGGTAGACTTCGGGATCACCAACCAGAACCTGAATTTTATCTATCTCGTACTGCTGGGGCAGCTGGTACTGACCTTCAGCAGTACCGTTGTAGAGTTTATACGCGGGTGGATACTGTTACATATCGGCATAAGGATCAATATCTCCCTGATCTCGGACTTCCTGAGTAAACTGATGCGGTTGCCGATCAGCTATTTCGATACCAAAATGACGGGTGACATTCTGCAGCGGGTCAATGACCAGACCCGTATTCAGAATTTCCTGACCGGATCGAGCCTGAATATTCTCTTTTCCCTGTTCAATATCGTTATATTCGGTCTGGTACTTTTCCTCTATAGTCCGCTGGTGTTCCTGATCTTTGCGGCAGGGAGTCTGTTGTATGTCCTGTATGTACGTATCTTTATGAAAAAGCGGGCACAACTCGATCACAAACGCTTTGCGCAACAGGCCGAAAACCAGAGCAAACTGGTGCAACTGGTTGGAGGCATGCAGGAGATCAAACTCAGTGCCTGTGAGCAACAGAAACGGTGGGAGTGGGAGTGTATCCAGGCCCGGCTGTTTGAAGTCAGTGTACGTAGCCTGGCCCTGAAGCAGTATCAGGATTCCGGAGCGGTGTTTATCAACCAGACCAAGAATGTGATCATTACTGCCTTAGTGGCCGGACTGGTGGTACGGGGTGAGATGACACTGGGTATGATGCTTGCCGTGCAATATATCATCGGCCAGCTCAACAGTCCGGTAGATCAGCTGATCGGTTTTGCCCGGGATATGCAGGATGCCCGCCTCAGTTTAGAGAGGCTGAGTGAGGTACGCGACAAATCTGAAGAGGAAGATCCGGAGCGGCCGGGTATCCGGGAAATACCAAAGATGCAACAGTTGGAGATACGCAACCTGACGTTCCGTTACGACAAACTGAGCGAGCGTCCCACACTGGATACGATCAACCTGGTGATACCCGCCGGAAAGCAGACAGCCATTGTCGGTACCAGCGGCAGCGGAAAGACGACCTTAGTGAAGATGCTGTTGGGATTCTATCCCCCGGATGGAGGGGAGATCCTGCTGGGCGACCGGAAACTCTCTCAATACAGCATCCGGGAGTGGCGCAAGCGGTGCGGTATCGTGATGCAGGATGGATTTATTTTCTCTGACACCATTGCCGGGAACATTGCTCCGGGGGTAGAACGGATCGATGAAGACCGGATGCGCCACGCGGCCCATGTAGCCAATATCGAAGGATTTATTGAGGGGCTGCCGCTGGGATACCAGACAAAGATCGGGCAGGAAGGCAATGGGGTGAGCCAGGGACAGCGGCAGCGCATATTGATTGCCCAGGCCGTATACAAAGATCCGGAGTTTATCTTTTTCGATGAAGCCACCAACGCGCTGGATGCTCATAACGAACGCACCATCCTGAGCCATCTGGAGACCTTTTTCCGGGGTCGTACTTCGGTAGTCGTAGCTCACCGGCTGAGTACCGTGCGCCGTGCCGACCAGATCGTAGTGATCGAGGAGGGGCAAGTTGTGGAGATCGGTACCCATGAAGAGCTCATTGCGCGGCAGGGTATCTACTACCGGTTAGTGAAAAATCAATTGGAACTCTGATGGAAAAGGGCCGTAAAAAAAGATCATTGTGCACAGTCCTGAAGTACAGGAGATCCTGACCCGTCCGCCCCGCGCCTTAGTGCGTTGGGGAACATCGGCTTTCTTCGGGATCCTGTTGTTGCTGTTTATCGGAGGATGTTTCTTCAACTATCCCGATGTGGTGGAAGGGGAGATTACAGTAACAACGGAGCATCCGCCGGTCTGGTTGATGGCTGCTTCTACCGGGCGGCTTACCGAACTCCGGAGGGCGGAAGGAAGCCGGGTAGAGCGAGGCGAGATCATTGCGGTACTGGAGAATACAGCCGTGACACAGGATGTGCTGGCAGTGAAAGAACGGTTGTCTGCCTGGGACGCGACGGATAGTCTTTCCGTGCGGCAGGTGGTATTTCCGGAGTATGGCAGGCTGGGGGAAGTGCAGGCTACCTATACCTCCTTTCTGAAAAGTCTGACCACTTTACGTGACTTTTTCCGGTACGATCTTTACGCGCAGAAAGAGAAGGCGGTGAGTCAGGAGAGCCGGGAGTATATCTCTTACATTCGTTCCCTGCACACGCAGGTAGAACTGAACCGGGAAGAGATGAAGATAGCAGAAGCAGCTTTTTTCCGGGAAGAACGCCTGTTTGAGCAGGGGGTCACTTCAAAGGCCGACTACGAGGAGGCCCGACAGGCTTATCTCTCCTGGAAACAGACAGCCGAACAGCATATTTCTGCTTTGTCTACCGCGCGTATCCAGGAAGCGCGCTTGCGGCAGGAGGTCGTAGAGATCCGGATGGAACGTGCCCGCGAACTCAACCGGCTCTGTACCGAATTGCAGACAGCCACGGATGAACTTCACCGGGCAATCGGCGAGTGGGAACTGCGTTATTTACTGATCTCTCCGGTAGAAGGGCTGTTGTCTTACAACGAAGTATGGCAAACCAGTCAATATGTACAGACAGGCGATCCGGTATTTTCGGTAGTGACTGCCGATCCGGGAGAGATCATCGGTAAGGTACGTATCCCGCTGGAAGGTGCCGGTAAAGTACGGGTCGGGCAGCGGGTGAATATTCGGCTGACAGGCTATCCCTATCTGGAATACGGATTTCTGACGGGAAATGTAGCAGCGGTAGCTTTAGTACCCCGGGAGGATACCTATGCGGTTACAGTCTGGCTGCCTCAGGAACTACGTACTTCGTATCAGAAGGAACTGGAATTTACAGGCGAACTGGCGGGTATAGCAGAGATCATAACCGATGAGCAGAGTTTTACGGTACGCCTGCTGAGCCCGTTGCGGTATGTGTGGGAAAAGTATTTCTGAAATCAAAAGCCTTTTGATTGATGATTTACTGAACGAACGGTCTACGCAGTCCATTACGATGTACGTTTCTTCGTCATGACCCTCATCAGATGATGAACGCTAAGGAACGTTAGAAAGACCAGAATCATCCACTTATAGAGACGCGTATTTGCGTCTCCGCGATCTGTATAATCCCTTTTATAATACAAAAGAACATACGAACAAAAGAAAAAAGATAACACCTGTCAAATGAAATCAAGTAACTATGTAGAGTGATTTCAATCGTACATCGTAACTCTCTTTGGTCTCTACCTGAAACGGGTATGTTTACCCGCAAAAGAGTTGTCTCTTTCCCGCGCGGAAGTTCTCTTTTTAGTTGTCCGTATGCGATTATCTGCGCCGGAATAGTTACTTTTGCAGAAAAGAACGAACAGCGTAGCGGATGAAATCAGCAGACAACAGGGTATTGGTCGGGATGAGTGGCGGAATAGATAGCTCCGCTGTCTGTCTGATGTTGCAGGAACAGGGTTATGAGATTGTCGGAGTCACCATGCGTGTCTGGGGTGATGAGCCGGCGGGAGCGCGGGAACTTGCAGACCGGATCGGTATCGAACATTATGTGGCAGATGAGCGGGAGCCATTCCGGCAGACGGTAGTGCGTAATTTTGTGGATGAATACCGCCGGGGGCGTACGCCCAATCCTTGTGTGATGTGCAATCCGCTGTTCAAATTCCGTGTACTTACCGAATGGGCTGATAAACTGGGGTGTCGCTGGATTGCGACCGGCCATTATAGTCAGTTGGCAGAGACAAACCATCATATATATATTGTGGCCGGAGCGGATGAGCAGAAAGACCAGTCTTATTTCCTCTGGCGATTGGGACAGGAGACTCTGGGACGAACGCTGTTTCCGTTAGGTACCTATACCAAAGACAACGTACGTGCCTATCTGCGTGGCAAGGGATTTGAAGCCAAAGCCAGTGAGGGTGAGAGTATGGAAGTCTGCTTTATTCAGGGAGATTACAGGCATTTTCTGCGTGAGCAGTATCCTGCGCTGGACGAAGAGATTGGTCCGGGATGGTTTGTGGATCGGGCAGGAGTGAAGCTGGGTCGGCACAAAGGATATCCCTATTACACCATCGGCCAGCGTAAAGGATTGGAGATTGCTTTGGGAAAACCCGCTTATGTATTGCGGATCAATCCGGATAAAAATACCGTGATGCTCGGAGATGCACAGGAACTCTGTACATCCCGGATGCTGGCAGAAGATCCGCAGATCATCTGTGAAGAGGAGTTCTTCTCCTGTCCGCGGCTGGCGGTACGTATCCGTTACCGGAGTCGCCCCATTCCCTGCCAGGTCTCCCGCCTGGACGATGGTCGCCTGCTGGTACATTTTAATGAGGAAGCTTCGGCAGTGACTCCCGGACAATCGGCTGTGTTCTACGACGGTAACCGGGTACTGGGTGGCGCGTTTATTGCTTCCCAGAAAGGAATCGGGTTATTTACGATTTGACGATTTACGATTTACGGTTTAAATGATACCTCCGGATACGATTTTTGTAATATCTACCGTAGATCTTGATGAATTTGCGATATAGGAACAATTATAAAAACAAAAGATATGAAAAGAACCCTTTCCCGTTTGTGCGCGGTGGCGGTATGTCTAAGTTCTGCTTTCTGTGCGGCCGCACAGAGCGATACACTGAAATATCGGATCTCTCTGACCGATAAAGCGCAGACAACCTTTTCTCCGGATCGTCCGGAAGAGTTTCTTTCCCGTAAAGCGCTGGATCGCCGCGCGCGGCAGAATCTGCCGGTAGACTCTACCGACCTGCCTGTTTGCCAGGCCTAT
>Ga0192242_10200_pt2 | contig 27815 bp, 18 predicted proteins | sample Koala_Koa27_J3_FD_131235 | JGI IMG/M metagenome (GOLD analysis project Ga0192242, IMG submission 131235) | Enriched cells from koala feces incubated with labeled cellulose particles, San Francisco Zoo, California, United States - Koala_Koa2-7_J3 ...
GTTCGGGTTATCTGCGGTGAACGTTCTGTTCGAGGATGGAGTGGACGATTTCTATGCGCAGCAATACGCTTCCAACCGCATGCAGGACATTGATCTGCCCGATGGGGTGGAACTATCCATCGAACCTCCTTCCGGTGCCACCGGAGAGATTTTCCGGTACGTACTGCGGAGTGATCTGCCCATCAATGAAGTAGCCGCTATTAATGAATGGGTGGTAGAGCGTGAACTGCTCGTTGTGCCCGGAGTAGCTACGGTGGCCAGTTTCGGAGGAGAGGAGAAAATCTATGAGATCAAAGTAAACCCCGCCGAGTTGCAGAATTACGATCTCTCTCCGTTGCAGGTCTACGAGGCTGTCGCCGCCAGCAACATCAATGTCGGGGGCGATGTGATCCAAAAAGGGAGTCAGGCCTATGTAGTGCGTGGCATCGGTCTGCTGGAGAGTATAGAAGATATAGAAAATATCCTGATCGAGGTTAAAGGAAGCACTCCCGTGCGCATCAGGCAGGTAGCCACAGTAAGTGTGTCGTCGAAGCCCCGGCTGGGACAGGTGGGACTGGACGATGCCGACGATGTGGTGCAGGGGATCGTGATCATGCTGCGCGGACAGAATCCCGGTGAAGTGATCGCCCGCCTGAAAGAGAAGATCGACGAGCTCAACGAGCGTATCCTGCCGCCGGAAGTGCGCATCGAACCCTTTATGGATCGTACCAAACTGGTAGATGCCACCATCCATACCGTAGTGCGCAACATGGTAGAAGGGGTGTTGCTGGTCTCTCTCATCGTTTTCATCTTCCTGTACAACTGGCGCACCACGCTCATCGTGGCCAGTGTCATTCCCCTTTCTTTCCTTTTTGCCATCATCATGCTGCGTATCCAGGGCCTACCTGCCAATCTGATCTCCATGGGAGCGCTGGATTTCGGTCTGTTGCTGGAAGGGACACTCGTCATTGTAGAAGCTGTATTCGTAGCCTTGGTGAGCCGTTCCGCCCGGCTGGGCAGTCGCTACACCCTCTCTTCCAAAGGAGGGACCATCAAACGAAGTGCCGGAAAGGTTGCCTCACATATTTTCTTCGCACAGCTCATCTTAGTGGTGGCCCTGTTCCCGATCTTCTCTTTTCAGAAGGTAGAAGGGAAGATGTTCTCTCCGCTGGCCTTCACCCTGGGATATGCCTTGCTGGGCTCGCTCATCCTGTCACTCACCTATGTGCCCGTGATGTGTAAAGTGTTGCTCAACCGTCCGCTCCGGGAGAAGGAGAACCGGATCAGTCGCCTGTTTACCCGCAGCCTGTACCGGCTCTACCGGTTCAGCAGCCGCTATCGCAAAGAAACCCTACTGGCATTTGCCGGTCTGTTGCTGATCTGCATAGTCAGGTTCTGTTTCTGGGGCACGGAGTTTATCCCCAGCATGAACGAAGGTGCTATCTATGTACGCGCTACCTTGCCCAACAGTGTCAATCTGGAAGAGTCGGTACGTATCACCCGGGAGATGAAAGAGAAGCTCCGGCAGTTTGATGAAGTAGATTTCGTACTCACGCAGACCGGGCGGCCCAACGACGGAACGGACGCGACCGGATTCTTCAATATCGAACTGCATACGGAACTCAAGCCGGAGAAAGAGTGGCGCCGGAAGATCTCCAAAGACGAACTGATCGCTCAGATACAGGACTCGCTCAGCATCTATCCGGGAGTGGTATTCGCGTTCAGCCAGCCCATCCAGGACAATGTAGAGGAGTATGTGGCCGGGGTCAAGAGCGCGCTGGTGATCAAGATATTCGGGCACGACCTTTATCAGCTGGAACACCTGGCCGACCAGACGGCGGCTGTGCTGGCAGAGGTGCGGGGCATCGAAGATGTGAACGTGTTCCGCAGCATCGGACTGCCGGAGTTGCAGATCCGTCTGGAGGAGTCGCGCATGGCCCGCTATGCCGTCTCCATGGCAGACGCGCAGGCGGTGGTAGAGATGGCCATCGGAGGGAAGGCCGCGAATGTATTCTATGAGAACGAGCGTATGTTCGATATCATGGTACGTTTTCAGAAGGAATACCGCGACAATGAAGACAAGATCGGTAACATACTGATCCCTACCATGGACGATAAGTATGTGCCGCTGAAAGAGATAGCCGATATCTCTTTCATCACCGGACCCGCTTTTATCTATCGCGAGGGAAGCAGCAGGTACATCGGTATCGGATTCAGCATCCGCGACCGTGATCTCGGCTCTGCCATAGCCGAGGCGCAGCGCAAGGTAGGAGACGCGGTACAGTTGCTTCCGGAAAATAAAATGGTATGGGCCGGGGAGTTTGAGAGCCAGCAGCGTGCCACTGCCCGGCTTATGGTCATTGTGCCTGCTGCTCTGTTGCTGATCCTGTTCCTGCTCTATATGCATTTCGGTACAGTCAAAGACACCCTGATCGCTGCCAGTGCCATGCCCTACGCGTTTGTGGGAGGATTTCTGTCGTTGTGGTTCACCGGCACTGTCTTCGGCATATCCGCCGGCATCGGGTTTATCATTCTGTTCGGGATTGTTTCCATAGACAGTATCCTGCTGATCGCGCTCATGAAGAGCCGCATGCAGCAGGTACGGAATCTGCGGCTGGCCATCGACGAAGCAGTACGCGAGCGCGTACGTCCGGTATTGATGATCGCCCTGATGGGATCTATGGGACTGTTGCCTGCCGCTCTTTCCGACGGGATGGGCTCTGAGGTACAGAAACCGCTGGCTATCATGATCGTAGGAGGCATCCTCACCTGTATGGTCTTGTCCTTTACCGTACTGCCGCAGGTCTTTTATTTTGTCTATCGCAGAGATAAAAGACTCCGGAAATAGGGGGCGAACGTATCCGGAGAGAGGGTGTCAACAGTTTGCCTGTCTGATGAACTGCTGACACCCTTTTCTTTAAGTACCTGACAATGTCCCGATACTGGCAAAAGTCGACCTGGTTAAGAGAGTGACAGTTGCCATAGTCACCCCTGCTACATAGAACGGGACATACGCATAGTGCCCGATCGTTTCGAACACAAAACCATACATCAATTGCCCTGCCGGCAATAAACACATACAAATGCAGATAACGAAAGAGATCACTTTGCCTACCAGCTCTTTAGGGGTCAGGATCTGAATATAACTCATTACCTGGATCTGGAACAGGGTGGATAATGCTGTCAGAGAACCGGCTCCCAGGGTCAGGACAACATATATTGTCAGGGGGGGGGCTGTCAGCATTTGCAAAGCCATCCCTCCCGCGAGAACGGAGAACGCGCAACCGGTCAGAATAAACGGAATGGTTTGTGGCTTTAATTTCGACGCGACCACTCCGGCAATAGCTCCGCCTGTTATCGCTCCGCCCGCCATGACTCCCAATGCGTATCCGTACAGGCGGTTAGCCGTGTCGGGAGCAAACCCTAAACGCTGGGTGATCAATACCGGCAGTGCAATTAAAACCAATGAGGTCAGCAACAGACCCACGCCAGAGAAAACGACAGAAATCTTCCACAAAACCGGCTTTTCCCTGAACATGAATCTGAAACCATCTTTCAGGTCGCTGAGCCCGGTGCGGATCATGTTTTTTCACGTTGTTGTTTCACAAACGGAATATGAATAAACATCTCCATGATCGCGGAAGCCAGAAAACAGCCGATGCTTACATACAGGATCGGATCAAGTCCGACCCACGAGAACAAGACTCCTCCCATTACCGGACCTGCCATGCCCGACAGAGAGGTCACTGTATTGACGATCGAATTGCCCTGTATGAGATATTCCGGTGGTACAAGTATAGGAATGCTGGCCTGTACCGCAGGCTGATAAGCTCCTTGTATCGCATATAAAGCGATCATCATAGTCGCTATAAGCGAAACAATCTCTACGCTTCCGGTAAGCAAACAGAAGATAAAAACCAATATAGAAGTACTGAGATCCAGCACCACCATCACTTTCTTCTTGTTAAGCCTGTCTGCAAGGATCCCACCTACCGGATACAGCAAAAGCATGGGAATAAATGCAACTGCCGAAATAGTTCCGAACAAAGCGGGTGATCCTGTCTGGTTCAATACATACAACGGAAGCGCGTACCGGAGTATCTGGTTCCCAAATATGGAAACGATCTGTCCCGTGACTACGAATATAAAATCTCTTGAAAATCTGGTTCTTTTCATTTTTTCGTTCATTTACTTATTGTTCTGAAATGTCTCTATCCGGATCCGGGACAAAAATATGGCGCATTTTAGAGATAAAATAGCTATATTAGCGATATAAATAGTCGTAAAAGATCTCTTATGAAGCATTGCAGCAAACCTACTGTTCCTGCCATCCTTGTGCGGCTTGCGCATTTGTTAGGAACAGAGATAAACAACGGACGACTGGAAATCCCGGCAACATACGGAACAGGATATTCCGAAGGATTTATTCTGAATGAGAACATTCGGTTGATTATCAGTAACTACCACCTCAACGAGGATATACAGATCGACAATCCGGAGGTCGGATCTAAAAAGGTGATCGTCTTCAAGTTCTGGAATATTTTCCCTCAGACAGACACTCTGTTTGTGGAGAAACCATCGGACGCCATACCCTCGGTATTGATCGCCACCAGTCGGATATATACAGATGATATCATCTCGATCCACTCAAACAGGGCCACTGTCAATATCGAAGTCGATGCCACTTATCTGAATCAATTGTTTGATTACCCGGAAAAGTCACCAGTCTTGAAAAGCCTGTTAGAGAATACACAACCGCTACTGTTCGAACAGATCATCTATCCTTCGGTACAGCATGTCATTGATGAGATCCTGACAGAGAAAGCAGACGAGGCTTTTCGGTTCTTTTTCCTGCGCGTTAAATCGGAAGAACTGATCTGCCGGTTGTTGATGGAGCTGGAAAAGCGTGACCAAACACATCTTTATCCTTTGAACAGTCAGGATATAGATACCATTTACAAAGTAAAAGCACGGATACTGGATCATCCGGAGACTCCTCCGGTGATTGATGAACTGGCTGTATATGCCCACATGAGTCCATCCAAACTCAAACGTTTGTTCAGGCAGGTTTTTGGAAACAGTATCTTCAGGTACTATCAGCAGTTCCGGATGAAAGAAGCTGCCCGTTTATTGAAAGAGGAGAAGCTGTCTGTTTCCGAAACAGGATATCGGATGGGGTTTACCAACCTGAGTCATTTTTCCAGGGTATTTTATGAACATATCGGAATGAAGCCGAAACAATACACCAGGTCTTAATATTACTCGCGGAAAGTACTTGTTTTTACTAATAAATTGTACATTTGTAACATCAAGAGAGTTCGTTGAGAAGTATCGGGAACGAAATGCATCTTAGCACTTACCTGATTCTTTATTTGTAAACGTGTGCACGCGAAGTTCTTTAATCAACATGGAAAGCCCAACGCAGATCAAAGTCTATTTCGAGTGTACTTAGGCGCATCTTACATGGTATATCTTTCAGAAAACCTTTGCGTCTTGCAACGGATCTTCGGATAAGAATTTTTATAAACTAAAATCGTAAATCCGTCAATCGTACATACATTCATGCAGGTCTTACTGATAGAAGATAACAGCCGCATCAGCGAGTTCATTGTCAAAGGGCTTGAAAGCAACGACATGTCTGTGGTACTTGCCCAGACAGGTGGGGAAGCGCGTCGGTTGCTCGGTGAGCATAAGTGGGATATCATCCTGCTCGACATCATGCTGCCGGATATAGATGGTCTGGAATTGTTGCAATATGCCCGGTTCCGGAAGGTCTATACCCCTATCTTAGTGATCAGCGCGTTGGGAGAGCCGGACGATAAAGTAAAGGCGCTGGATTATGGCGCGGACGACTACCTGTCCAAGCCGTTCCATTTCACGGAGATGATCGCCCGCATCCATGCACTCACCCGCAGAGCCCGTATGCACTACGAACAGCCGGTGGCGGAAGAACTGCGCTGTGCCGATCTCTGTCTGAACATAGACCGGCATCAGGTCGAGCGTGGAGGACACGAGATCTCCCTCACCTTGCAGGAGTTCAAACTGCTTCGCCTGCTGATGGAGAATGCAGATAAAGTCCTGTCCCGGGCGCAGATCCTGGAATCTGTATGGGGCATCAATTTCGATACCAATACCAATGTCGTAGATGTGTATATCTCTTACCTGCGCAATAAGATCGACGCAGGCCAGGAGCATAAGCTGATACAGACGGTCAAGGGGAGGGGATACGTCATACGAACGTTTTGATTGACTTCTTTACAAGTAAGGTTCTTTTCTTTTCACTCATCATACAGCGTATATTTGCCTTAGCTGACATCTCTCAAACGCAATCAGACAGTCTGTTCCGTTGTGCTGTAGAAACGCGGTATGTAATGTATCTGTAAGCATATTCGCCACATGAGTTTCTATGGTTTCGTCTACACAGAAAGGGATTACCTGTAGAGACGCACGGCGTGCGTCTCCGCATACCGAATGGAAAGACATATTCTCTTTTTGTTGGACCTACATCGCGGAGACGCACACCGTGCGTCTCTACAAGGTGCAGCTATATTATATACAAAGAATGAGGGACCTCTGCTTACCATCAGAAAGCCGCCCTTTGCTTTGTGAGAACATAGGGCGGCTTTGTTACTGCTTGTCACATTACATTCCTGCGGGTCTTATGATCAGCAGGTTGTCTTTCACGATCACCTCTACCTGACTTTGGATCGTAAATCCGGCCTTTTCGAGCCATCGACCCTTTAGACGCAAAAAAGGATGAATCTTGCCTTTTCCCCACATGAACCGTCCCTGATACGGAATATATAACGCGGAAACTGTCAATCTGCGCAGGTGAACAACTGGATCAGGATTTTCATTGACGATCTCATTTGCCTGAACAGGCTTTTCGGAAGATGTTTCATCTTTCATTTTGTTAGTTTTTTGATAATGTTGGGCATAATAAAAAAATAGAAGATTAATAAAAGAAGGCAGGTCTCGCCCAACATTATCAAACCATAATAAATTATGGCACCAACAAAGTTCCGGGACTTTCACCCGTAAGCCTGCCTTTGTTTTTTTTAGAATGAAGAAATGCCATAACAATCAGTTATTAAAAATTCGATAATATTGGGTACTACAAAGATACGGATTTCTTCTGAAAGTGTCTATATATAATGGCGATTTTAAACCCTATTCCCGGAAAGATTTTATATATTTGTACCAGACAGCGATCCACTATTTAGCATATGAAAAAGCAGTATAAGCCTCTCGAAGAAAATCCCGAAGATAATATGGTCAGAGAACCGGAAGCCACACCTTATGATATAGAGACCGAAATGACTTTCTCTCCACCACTCACTGAAGAAGAGTTGCAAAATGCTTTAACTACAGATGAAGTAATCAAAGTATGGTGTGAGTATATAGATGAAAAATTCGATAAATGAGAATCTTTTATACTGAAAACGTCATCCTGTATATCCGGGAACTTACGGATATACTTTATGAAAAGCCCTATTTGGGTTTTAAACATTCCGCGAAAGACTATGTAACCTCGTTCATGAAGGAAGTAGAGAAAACCATCCACCTCAAACAAAAACACAAAGCCCCGTCCCATTTTCTTAAATACGGTCGCGGTTTGTGGTATGTGTCTTATCCCAGGAACAAACGAACCACTTGATACTTCTCCTTCACCTATCATCCCGACAGAAACATTTACTTTATCCGATATATGACCAACAACCATGCAGCCGGACACCTGCTTTGGTAAATCACTTTTCCGGAACAACGAACAGCCCGACAGATCTGTTCGTTGTTCTACGGTAGCCACACTATCTCATCTTCAGTCAGATCCTTTCCATATATGGTGAACATTCCGGCTCTGTATAGGGTAAGCATTCTGGTTCTGTTGCTGCTTCCTGTTTTAAAATTTATATATTTGAAGAATAGAGGAGGAGGTTCGGCAATTTTTGCGTGCAAGCCCACGCGATTACTGTCACCTTTTACTATATTTGTAAAAACCAGACAACCTGTTATAAAAACAGGTATATCTGTTGTCAGATATCATACAACCATTGACCCATGAAAGTACAAACCCGGCTGAGCCTCTATTCTTCCCTTGTTTTCGGAGTGATCTTCCTGATCCTCTCCCTGTTGATCTATGGGCTTTACTACAACCGTACCCGCAAATCGTTGTACGAAAACCTGCGTAAGAACGCTTATATCTCCGCTTTTTTCTATCTGGAAGAGGACGAACTCAACTTCGAAGAATTTGAGAAGATCCGCAGCCAGTTTGAGGAATTTGTTCCGGATTCGAGCTATCAGATCTATAACGAACACAACCAACTCAGTTACGGACTTCCGGTACATCAGATCTCCGATCCGTGGCTGGAGCGTATCCGGCGGGAAGAGGCCGTCTCTTTCGAATGGGAAGACTATCTGTGTCACGGTATCTTTTACGAAGACAACCAGGGAGATTTTGTAGTGGTGGTATTTGAAAAGGCACAGGTGCTTCAGGATCAGGTAAAGCCACTCGTATGGATATTGGCCCTGGCCTTTGGCATGGGGCTGGTGACCTTCGCGCTGCTCAGTAAATGGGTAGCCGGTATGGCCTATCGTCCGTTCAGTACCGTGATCCGGCAGGTCAGAGACATCTCTACCCACGACCTGGGCGTACAGATTGCCTCTCCCGGTACAAAGGACGAATTGCAGGATCTGACAGAGACTTTCAACGACCTGCTGGTGCGTATAGCCGATACGGTAACTATCCAGAAAAATTTCGTCCGCTATGTGTCCCATGAGTTCAAAACCCCACTGGCCGCCCTGTTGGGCAATCTGGAGGTCTTTTCCATCAAAGAGCGTACACCGGAAGAGTATCGCCGGCTGTGCCGGACGATGATCGCGCAGGTACGCCAGATGGAAGAAACACTGGATACGCTGATCGTTGTTTCGGACCTGCGCAAGGCTGCCGATATGACTACCGCGGTACGTATTGATGAACTGATCTGGGAGATCAGCAGGAAACTGCAGGAGATCTATCCGCAGGCGCGGGTAGCCATCCATATAGACATCCTGCCGGAAGACGAGCAACTCATGGCAGTTCCTCACGATCCTTCCCAATTGCTTACCGCACTGTACAACCTAACAAAGAACGCGGTGAAATTTTCACGGGGCAAGCCGGTAGATATTCATATCGGCAAGGAAGAGGATAAACTCTGTCTTTCTATTGCTGATAAAGGGATCGGCATCCCGGAGGAACAACTTCGTTTCATCAGTCGTCCTTTCTACCGGGCAGAGAATACCGGACAGATACAGGGCAGTGGCATCGGACTCTCTATTGCCCTGCGTATCTTGGAAAAGAATCGTATCAACTACCGGATTGAGTCTGATCCTCAGACAGGCACCGTGGTATATCTGTTGTTTGGGTGAAAGGGCCTGTTGCTGATCCCGGGACAGTTTGTATTCCTTTTGGGTTGAATGAGATTGTATCGCTTATATATACTTCAAACAAACTGAAAATAAACTATAGAATTGAGATCCTATGTGTACAGGCATTTATTACCCCTGTTCTCTTTTTTGATATATACCTGAACTTATGCTCAATAAAAGGTTTATTGAACACCTCTGTGCCCATATATCGAGAGAGCCTGACATAAAGGGGTGGTTCCATGAACGGAATACAGGTGTTTCGGGCTTGAGGTACAGACAACTGGAGCATGTATGGTATCCGCATCCCTGGAGTATGGTCGATAAAGATGAGTGGATACACTGGCTACCGCGTCAGGAAACAAGCCCAGTGGACTCTCTGAAGCAGGGAGTTTTTGCCTGGGCCTATGGATGATTGATCTTTGTTTATGGTTTTCCGGTTGTTTGTTCAGAGTTTATCGTTGTAAATCATTGGTTTCATTTTTTGTTTCTATATTTGCGGCATATACAATGCGTCTTAGGTTAATTCAAGCAGGCTTGATTCACCTTTCGGCTTTCGCTATATTTGAAGAATATAGGATACGCCTTAGCATAGCTGAAATAAACTTCGCTCTGCTTTCGGCTTTCAATCTATCTGTCTGGGCTACCTTATTTAATTTTATATCTTATGGATGAATTTGTAGTGATTATCCTCTTTGTTTTCTTTGCCCTTATTGTGCCACCGGTTGTTCTTTTTGTGATCATCTATCAACTCAAAAAGAATGTACATACATTATCTTCACAGTTTTCCGATCTTTCCCGAAGAATGGAGAAGATCATAGAGGTCGCGGGAGAAAACCGGGAGAAAGAAAATGCGGGGGCATGTGCCGTGCCACCTGTAACTACACCCCCTCTTCCCGTTCCCGGAACAACATCTCCGGAAAGGGAGGTAGAAAAGGTGTTTTTGCCTTTCTCCATGGAAGAAGATCCCATACTGTTGTCGGAAGAAGACCCGACAGAAAGTATGGAGAACTATACACAGTCAGATCCGGTAACGGAAGAGATTTCTCTGCCGGAAATAACCGTCACTGTACAGGAAGAGACTACACCTATTCATAGAGATACAGAACAAGTGGCATACAGATATGCTGCCGAAAAGAGAGTTTCCGAAGAACCTATATCCTTCGGGATCCATAAACCGGTATCTGCTTCCGCACGGGAAGCCACCAGGAAAGAAGGTATCTTCTCCAGCCGGTCCTGGGGAGAGAACCTGCTACCTAAGATCGGGATCATAACCTTTGTATTGGGCATTGCCTTCTTTGTGAAATATGCCATAGACCAGGACTGGATCAACGAAACAGGTCGTGTCGGTATCGGTTTGCTCACAGGAATAGCGATCATCGGTATCGGGCATAAGCTCCGTGCGCAGTACGATGTTTTTTCATCCATACTGTCCGGGGGCGGGTTTGCCGTATTCTATATCACCCTCACACTCGCTTTCCGGGAATACGAACTGATACCCCAATCCCTGGCGTTCGCCTTGCTGGTGATGGTCACCGTGGCCTGTGTGGTACTTTCTGTCTTCTATGACCAAAAAGAACTCGCTCTCTTCTCGCTGCTGGGAGGATTCGCCGCTCCCTTTCTGGTAAGTACAGGCAGTGGCAGCTACATCGTCCTCTTCAGCTACATACTGATCCTCAATACAGGGATGATCTGGCTGGCCTTCCGCAAAGGCTGGTATCTGATCGGTACCGTTTGTTTCGCCCTGTCGCAATTGGTCATCTGGAGTTGGCTTCTCAGCAGTTTCTACGAGATATATATCAGCATGCCAGGTATTTTGCTCCTGCTTCTTTTCCTTCTCCTGTTCTTCGTTCAGTTCCATGTGCTCACTGTGGCAGATCATCTGAGAAAGAGAAGCAAATTCACTCCCACGCAGGCTGTCATGCTCCTTGCCAACAACCTGTCTCTATGTGCAGCAGGGATTTTTATTTTCAGCGACTATCCGGTACAGTTGAATGGACTCATAACCATGGGGCTCGCGGTTCTCAACACCATCACCCTGCTTGCTGTCTTCCGTGACAAACGGATAGACCAGAGTCTGAAATACCTGCTGGTGGCCACGATCCTTAGTTTCGTGACTCTGGCGATACCTCTTCAGCTGGATGGGTATGTGATCACCCTGTTGTGGAGTGCCGAGATCGTGATTGTGCTGGTCTTGTGGCTCCGTTCACATAGGGAACTGTTCCGGTTCGGACTCTATGCCATCATCGCTCTGGCAGCCATCTCCTATGTTCTCGATATCCGGGAGGGGTATGAGACGATCGTTTCAGAGATCAGTCCGGACGGATTGGAGATCGCCGGAGCACGTGCAGTCCTTTTCCTCAACCGGTATTTCATCACAGGAGTTGCCCTGGTGATCGCCTGTATCGCATCTGCCTGGTTGCTGAAAAAGGAACTCAACAAAGAGTCGGCCCCACAGGAAACTGATATACACAGAAAGCATCTGAGCCAGCTCTTCCGTTTTTTCTATCTGTCCATCTATGTCGTATCCTTTGTGGTACTCTATGTAGAACTGTACAATCAATTTACAAAGTACGAAAGGGAAGAATTTCATATGCTGGTGATGGCTACCTATTTCTACCTGTTTGCGGCCATGGCCATATTCCTCAACCGCAGGAAACTGGAGGCATACGACGCTACCTGCACTGTATTAGTAAGTCTGTTGGGTCTCTACGCCACTGTATACTTCTACATCCTGGCAGAGGTGCGCGAATTGTCCTATCTGTATAACAGCCTTTCTACCTCAGGTTTCTACATACATCTGTTGTCACTGGTTGCCGCCGGGTATCTCATCTGGCAGGTCTGGCAATACAGTTTGCGTAAGGAGGTGCTATGGCGTACCCGCTATGTCTGGATACTCACTGTATGTACTGTGATCATTGTTACCCGCGAAAGTGACAACCTGGCGATCCTGGCCGTAGGAAACAGTGAAAATTATTTCGGTGTGCTGCACGGCCTCCGTACATTCGGCTATCCGATCCTGTGGGGCATACTGGCCATGTGCCTGATGACATCAGGACTTAAAAGAAAAGACATTCTCCTGCGGAAGATCTCCTTGATCTTCTTTGCCTTCATTGTTGCCAAATTCTACTTGTACGACGTTTGGCAGATGTCTCAGGGAGGACGCATTGTCTCCTTCGTTGTGCTGGGGCTGATCTTGCTTGTGGTCTCTTTTATGCAGCAAAGGATCCGGAAATTGGTGAAAGAAGATAAACAGGAAGACACTGAAACAGAAGAACCATGAAACAGATCATCTATCTATGCTGCCTGCTCCCTTTGCTGGTACAGGCACAAATACAGGAACGGAACATATATGAGTCTGCCGTGGAAGAAGTTCCCGAAAACGGATACTACAACATCCTGCTTACCCAGCAGCTGGTCGGCGTGTCGCGCGACAACCGGCTGGAAGATATCCGTATGTATGACGCATCGGGCGGCGAAGTACCTTATTTCATCCGTACCGAAGGAGTCAGTCAGGAAATCCAGCAATGGCTCTGGTACGATCTGCTGGAAAATACAGGTAAAGACAGTATCAACCGCATCGTTCTCCACAATCCGGAGGAGAAACTTATTCATCGTTTATTGATCGTCAGCCGATTGGCCGATGTAAACCATTCCGTACAGGTCCGAGGGAGCAATGACCGCGATAGCTGGTTCATTGTGAAACAGTTCCGGCACATTACAAAAAGGACCTCTGACGACCAGATACATGAGATCCTCACCGTAGATCTTCCCGCGGGCAACTATCCGTATTATGAGATCACCCTCCGCAACAGCGGATCAAGTCCGCTGAATATCACCGGAGTGGTGAACACAGAAGATCAGCAGATCTATTATACCCTTTCTCCGCTACCGGTATTCCCTGTGGTACAGAAAGATAGTTTGGACCGGCATACCTACCTCTTCTTTCCCGATCTGCCTCAGGATTTCCGGTTCGACAGGGTTGACTTTTTTCTGAACCATCCGTCCGGTTATTTCCGGCAGGCAACGTATGCCGGTGGCGATTGGTTCACGTTCAGCCTTTCCTCCGGTAGCGACAATCGTTTTTATCCGCAGACAATGCGGCTCACCCGTGAAAACTATTTCCGCATAGATAATGAGAACAGTCCGCCGCTGAAAGTAGATTCCGTTCGTTTCTATGGTCAGGATCGGTACTTGTGTGCCTACATCACCGCGGGAGAGAAGTATAAGGTAGTCATTGACAATCAGCAACGCGACCGCCCCACATACGATATCGAACATTTTCGGAACGACATTCCTTCTCAACTACCTGTATTGGAAACCACTCTTCCCCTTGTCAGGCACGAACAAGTAGAAATGCAGAGCAGAAAGACGTTGTGGATCGAACGTCCGATCGTCCTGTGGTCTATTCTGATAGGTGTCGGTTTGTTCCTGTTGTGGATCTGCTGGCGGGTGATGAAGCAAATGAAACGTTGACAGATAACTGGTTCTTAAAGAAATAATATTACTTGAGTATGTTGTATTTTGCTTTTTTTAATAATTAATTCAGGTATACCTTTTGCTTTCCGGTATACGTCCGGATTCGTCTGCGGGATCTTCTCTAAAAAAGGAAAAGGTTGATCCTTTGTCCGGATAGAAGTGTGTTGGCGATGAATAAAGATAGCAGAAAATGCTATTTACATCCCGTTTAAGCAAAAAACTACTCGGTTTGGTAGGGTGGGTTCACTTTGTGGCCGATCGCGCGATTTCGCAAGAAAAATAAGTGAAGTCATTTTTTGCAGATACGGAGCATTTCCGCAGCAATCGTTTTCCGGATTCAACAGTATTCTTTTTTTATACATCTATTTGACTGTATATCTCAAAAAAGGGATTTCAACCAAAAAGAGAGAGATTTTTAGAGAGAGAGATTGTATCTGTCTCTTCATCTGTCTCTATATCTGTCTCTGATGCGCGTATTAATAAGGTGAGAAAATATACATTTCAGCATCTGGCCGGAGTCCGGATAGCATCCCGTGGGAATCCGGATAGGATCTCATTGGCATACGAAATGGATATAAATTTCGCTTGTACGCTCTGAACGCGATATGAATTTGTTTTACGAAAATAGGTTTCTGAAAGGTAGGTGCTTCCATACAAAAATAGAAGTAGTTATTGGGGTTTTTGATCTATTTTAACTTATTGATAAGTTATTCTTGTTTTTATTTTTAAAGACAAATGTAGAGTTGGGGGGCTGCTTGTCCGGGAAATCACATAAAGAAATGAAAAGAGATACATGGGTGGTCTGTTGTTCTATGTATTCATCTTCTGTAGGTAAGGTGGTTTTGTAGAAAGCCTCTTTCCGGAAGTGATAAAGACTTTTTTCACCCGTCTGTTTCTTTTCTATATCTCCGACAGATAAAGATATCCTGATTATCCATACAAAGTCCCGAAACCTTCCTTGGAAAGTCCGGACACTTTTCAAGGAGAGTTTGATGGTTCTCCATGGAGAAATTTCCAGAAGTCCTCAGACACCTTTTTGCGGTTGAAAAAACGGGTATAAGTCATACTTCATTAGTAGAAGGGGGTAGCCTACCGATATCTTTGATTCCCTGATCTGCAGCACATCTTTGCTGGTAGTTGGGAAGAATTTGTATGTGAATGTTTCTTCGGGCAATTGGTTAAGTACATGGTCCGGGCAATATCCTTACTGATGCGGGAGTTTGGTAAATGCTTTTATAGTTTATCTTTGATGAGTTTGATACTTGTTTATATTCGTGTTATGTCAGTAGTGTTTCGGTAGAATTATTCGGTTACCTTCCATATTCCTGCTCTGTCTGACCCTTCACGTCTGATGATGCCTTTTTAGATAGATTTCTAATATGATATTTTACCCCATCTATTGTTATGTTAAGTATTTTCGAAAGTTCTCTTTGTGTTATCTGAGGATTATCTTTCATTGCATCTAATAACTTCCGGGTAGTTTTCTGGTTATTTTCCGGGTAGTTTTTTACTGTTCCTAACTGTTTTTTGGCAGTTTTCTAAGTGTTTTCTGGGTAGTTTCTGGGTAGTTTTTGGATGTTTTCTGGGTAGTCCTTCTCTCCTATATGTATCCCAAAACCTTCTTCAAAGTACTTCTTTGATATATTTTCTACTACTCTGAAAGCTGTTCTCAGAGAAAAATCGAATATAGCTGCTCCATTACCATTTTCTTTTAGTTCTTTCTGAACCCGATAAACCCCTCTACTAAAACGGTTGACATACCCCAGTATTTTCATGGCTTCGGCTATAAACGGATTACGATAATCGCTTATATTCGGGAAGTTAATCGGACTCACTTTTCCATACAAGCCTCCCGGATTTTGTACTTCAATACGGTTGTCATATTCATAGAACTGTATCGGTGCATTCGAATCGTAATCACGGTGCATAATCGCGTTCATCAACAGCTTGCGGGTAGCCAAATAAGGATATTTGGAAACAATCTCTTCCCGCAAAACACTCACTGGAATAGGACGTTTGGCAGCTATGCTTGTTTCAACAAAAGTGTCTATTTTAGGCAAAGATTTACATAAGTTTCCATCGAATTTATACTCATTAATGATGTCACCAGCCCGATCTTCTCCGTTGAATCGTACATATTGTACATAAGAGCCATGCACATATCTTTCAGGATTATTACCGAATAGGACAATGGCACCCATGGTTGGGCAGTTATATCTCAAATCGAAAAAGCCGAGTGAGGCAAGTTGATCTTCGATCAAACGTTTATCTTCTATTAATATATCTTCCGCTACTGCTTTAGGCAGAAATTCTTTCCTAATAAGTGGTATATCCAAGTCCTGTAAGGAAGTTCCCAGGCAGGGTTTTGCATCGAATGTGCGAACATTGGAAAGTCGTTTTTCTGTTAATATCTTTTCCTCGGCTTCGGAAGCAATGCTCTTTCGCGCACCCACCCGCACCCACACACGACCTCTGTACCGGACAGGAGGAAACTCAGACGGTTGTATTTCCACTACAAGTAAATCGCCCTGCTTAAAGCTGAATTTCTCAACAATCATTATTGGTTGAGGAAGGATATTTCCATCCGTCCGGATATTGGATATGGTCAGCAAAAGTTGATCATCAACCTTTAAACCGCTCAGTTTTCCATTATCATAGGCTCCAATCAACAGATAGCCATTCTTTCCACTATCCGAAATATCGTTGGAAAAGGCACATATTGCCTGACAGAATTTATCTGAATTCGTTTTGAAGGTCGTTCTCTCTACTCTGTAACTTTCTGTGTCTTGCAGTAGTTGCAGTATTTCTTGTTGAGTGATCATATCTTTTTCATTTTAAAACTCTCAGTTTTTTGACATTTCCTTATGCATATTTTGCTAACTCCTTTCAACACATGCATTCACAAATGAGTATTTTCCAGATCATCTCCATACCCATCCCATTTCTTTTATACGGTTTATTTTTATATGAGTATACTATTCAAATCCAAAGACAAATATAAGAATTTTAAATGGATAATTGTCAGAACAGGAAGCTCTCTGTATCTTCTTTTTTCGGAGGCTCGGTTGCAGTCGGTATTACGGGAGAATTTCAGATTTCAGTAGTTGTGTGTTGCTTCCTGACTACTCTTTTTTTGATCAGACTTTTAAATTAAAATTATTTTTCTGAAAAAAAGTTCTTTTTTCGTTAGGGATGCCGGCGAGTTGTGAGTTATACTATTGAACACGGCAATCAGACCTATATGAAAGACATATCCTCATTTATTAAATATTTTGCCCGTCAGACCTCTCCGCAGGAGGAAGAAGAGTTGATGCAGTGGGTAGACGCTTCTCCGGAAAATAAAGAGACCTTCCTGAAATACTGGCACATGTTCGATGCCATCCATCTGTTGCATGAGGCACCCGTAGTGCTTCCGGCTGCCGGTCGCCGGATACGTATGCGCACCTGGCTGGGGTACGCGGCGGCAATGGCTGTGATCTTTGCTATAGGTTATTTTACCTCCTATACAGGCAGGGACACAGAACCTGTGTGGCAGGAGATCACCGTTCCTTCCGGACAGCGCATCCATCTGGCACTTGCTGATGGTTCTACGGTCTGGCTCAATTCCAATACCACCTTGCGCTACGATCCTTCGTTTTCCGGAAAGACCCGCCGGATGATGGTAGACGGAGAAGCCTATTTTGAAGTCAGTACAAACAAAAAAAGCCCTTTGTGGTAGAGACTTTCTTAGGGACTATCGAAGTATTGGGTACCTGTTTCAATGTCGAAGCCTATTCCACTTCCCGGCGATTTGTCACCTCACTGATGGAAGGCTCTGTGCAGCTCACTTCCCGGGAGCAGACCGTTGTATTGAAACCCCGATCAGATGGCTATCATAGAAACAGGGGAGAGGCTTACTGTAAAAAAATCACCGATTTCGAAGAATACAGCTGGAGAGAAGGGTTTATCAGCTTTACCGATGCCTCTTTCGAAGAGATTATGAAGAAGTTTGAAAAACACTACGGCTATGAGATCCGCATCCTGAATGAGAAGGTGAAGGAATACCGTTGCTCCGGTAAGTTCCGCCTGTCGGATGGAGTGAATTACGCTTTGGAAGTACTGAAAGGAGATGTAGACTTTACATACGAACGAAACAAACAACAATCTGTAATAACCATTAAATGACAATGCCTATGAAGTAAAAACCTGTTTAGTACCGCAAAAACACAAGCATGATTAAATGACAAAATGACAAAAGAAGAGTACCGGTCTATGTTGCCCTCAGACCGGTACTCTGAAAAAAATCAACACAAAGTATTAATTTTCAGAACATGGGCCTCACCTTTTGCCGAAGTTTCCGGCCCGGTTCTTTAACAAGCACAAAGATAGTGAAAGCTGAGAGATATCGTAGTGAACTGGTTCAAAAAAGATATCCGGGGCGCATCCTATCTTCTAAAAAGATATGAAAAAAAATCTTTTCCGAGGAGATCTCACCCCCCATATCAGCAGTAATAACCAACTGTTCAGGATTATGAAAATCACATCCGTACTGCTTTTTACGTTCATATTCAGCCTCTCCGCTGTCACCAGCAAGTCGCAGAACGTGAAAGTGACCATCAAACGCGATCATTCGTCTGTACAACAAGTCATACATGATATAGAAAAACAGACCGAATATCTGTTCATCGTCAATTCCAATGTCGACACCCGTCGCTTGGTTTCTATTGACGCTTCTGAAACTCCTTTGTCCGAGGTGCTGGACAAACTGTCCCGGCAGGCCGAAGTCAACTATTCGGTATCCGGCAGTCATATCATCCTTACTAAAGAGGTAAAAGCCAGAGAGGCTGTTCAGGCCACTGCCCAGCAACCCCTGATCTGGGGAGTGGTAGTCGACGATACGGGAGAGCCCCTGATCGGGGTGAATGTGAAAGTAAAAGGAGAGACCCAGGGAGCTATCTCCGATCTCGATGGAAATTTTGAATTGGCTGCTTCCGTAGGCCATACACTTGTCTTTTCGTATGTAGGTTATATGACCGAGGAGTTGAAACTCACCTCACAAAATCCGTTGAAGGTGGTGCTGCGGGAAGACTCCCATATGCTTGACGAGGTAGTAGCCATCGGCTACGGTACGGTGAAGCGCAAAGACATCACCGGATCTGTAGTATCGCTCGACAATTCCAAGATCGCTTCCGTACCTGTCAACTCTCCGGTAGAGGCCATGGCGGGTAAGCTGGCGGGGGTGAAAGTGACCATTCCCGAAGGAAATCCCGACGCGGATGTGATCATCCGGGTGCGCGGGGGAGGCTCTATCACCAGCGATAACTCTCCGCTCTTTATCGTAGACGGATTTCCGGTAAGCAGCATTTCCGACATTCCCGCTACGGACATCGAATCGATCGATGTATTGAAAGACGCCTCTTCCACAGCGATCTATGGTTCGCGCGGTTCCAACGGTATTGTACTGGTCACCACCAAGAGCGGCCAGAAAGGAAAAGTGTCCGTCAACTACAATGCTTATTATAGTATGCGGAAAGTGGCCTCCAAAATGGATGTATTGGATGTGTACGACTATATGAACTGGCAGTATGAGCTGCACGCGTTGCGCAACAAGACCAGTGAGTTTACCAGCCTGTTCGGGGAGTTCAGCGATCTGGGGCAGTACCGGAATGTAAAAGGTACAGACTGGCAGGACGAGGTGTTCGGCCGCACGGGTACGACCTTCAATCACAATGTGAGCGTGACCGGGGGTACGGACAAGACCCGTTTCAACTTCAGCTACGCCCATGTAGATGACAAGGCCATCCTGCAAATGTCCAATTTCAAGCGCGATAACCTCTCGCTGAAACTCAACTACGAGGTCAACAAGCGTATGCAGTTGGACTTCTCCGCGCGCTACGCGCGTACTTTAGTCAAAGGAGACGGTATGACCTCCTCTGTCGGTGGAGCGGATGATACACCTTCCAACTCTTTTGGACGCATCAAGCACTCGGTGATCCAGATGCCTTATATGGTGAGCCTTTCCAACGAGGGCATCGATACCGATGAGTTGGACAACGGACTGTATGATCCGATCACTTCGCTGAGAGACAACTACAAAGACCGGGTTCGCAGCAACTACAACCTCAATGGCTCGTTCAGCTGGGAAGTGATAGACAACCTGAAACTGAAGGTAGATGTAGGTCTCGATGAGAACCGCAATACCCTGAAAACGTTCTACGGCAGCAGTACCTCCGAGTCGCAGTCCAACGCGCTGCCTGCCAACATCGGTATGCCGCTGGTACAGACCACCGATGTATTCAGTCGTACGCTGCGCAATACCAACACGATCAATTACGATTTCCGCAGCTGGTTGCCACAGGAACATTCCCTGTCCTGGTTGGTAGGGGAGGAGACCATCACCACGAAGTCCGACAAACTCACCGCCCGGTACGAAGGACTGCCCGATTTCTTTACGGCTGCCGAAGCATTCAAGTTCTCCGGTGAGGGCGATCCCGTACGTTACAATCAGTTCTACTATCCGAATGACAAGTTATTGTCTTTCTTCAGCCGTGTCAACTACGACTACAAAGGAAAATACTTAGCTACGGCTACCTTCCGCGCCGACGGTTCCAGCAAGTTTACCAAAGGCAACCAGTGGGGGTTCTTCCCTTCGGGAGCCCTGGCCTGGCGTTTGTCGGAAGAGGAATTTATGCAGGCCGACTGGCTGGACAACCTCAAGGTACGCGTGAGTTACGGTGTGTCGGGCAACAACAACATCCCTTCGGGCCAGACCGAAAAGGTGTTCAGCGTAGCTGAGCAGAAGAAGTGGCTCAACATCACAGATACCTGGTGGACAGCGGGAAAGACGCTCGACAATGCCCGGTTGAAGTGGGAGTCTACCTACTCGGCCAACGTGGGATTGGATTTCGCCCTGTTCAACAGTCGCCTCAACGGTGCGGTAGATCTGTACAAGAACGTCACTAAAGACCTGCTCATGGAATTCTCCATCATGGGAGCAGGCTACAATACGCAATACCGCAATGTGGGAGAAACCCAGAACAAAGGACTGGAACTGACCCTGAACTACGATGCCATCCGTAAGAAAGACTACGGCCTGAGCTTCTCTGTGGTCATGGGCTTCAACAAGAACCGGATCAATGATCTGGGCAGTCTGACCAACGGATATTCTGTAGCTACAGGTTGGCAGAATACCGAAGTGGGGGCCGACTATTTGGTGCTGCCGGGATATTCCATCGGGCAGATGTACGGCTTTGTGACTGACGGACGCTACGAGGTGGATGACTTCGAAGGGTTCGACGGTACGCAGTGGATCCTCAAGCCGGGAGTGGCAGACGGCAGTGATGTGCTCGGCGCGGATGCCGTGCGCCCCGGCGGATTGAAACTCAAAGATCTGAACGGTGACTTTATGGTGACCGAAGAGGACAAGACCATCATCGGGAATGCCAATCCGATCCATACAGGCGGGTTCACACTCTCCGGATATGCTAAAGGATTTGATCTGACGGCGAACTTCACCTGGAGCTACGGCAACGACATCTACAATGCCGACAAGATCGAGTTTACCTCGCCCACGAAATACCAGTTCCGCAACATGATCACTACCATGGAGGCGGGCAAACGCTGGACCAACCTCTCTTCGACCGGAGAGATCGTGAACGACGCGGCCGAGCTGGCCCGGATGAATGAAGGTACTACCATGTGGTCGCCCTTTATGAAGAAATCCGTGTTCCATAGCTGGGCGGTGGAAGATGGCTCTTTCCTGCGGCTCAATACGCTCACCATCGGGTATACCTTACCGAAGGCCTGGTTGCAAAAAGCACATATCAGTAACCTGAGGTTGTACTTTACCGGTTCCAACCTCTTCTGCTGGACCAGTTATTCCGGCTTTGACCCGGAAGTGGATACACGCCGCAACGACCGGGTGACGCCGGGGGTAGACTATTCGGCCTATCCGAAAAGCCGGCAGTATGTGTTCGGGCTTAATCTGAGTTTTTAATCAAACACAAATGTTGTACATATGAAAAAGATAGTTTATATATCCGTTTGCCTGGTGGTTGGTCTGCTGACGACTGCCTGTTCGGATTATCTGTCCGAGTCTCCTCAGTCTGCGTTTTCCGATGAGGTGGTATACTCCAACGAGAAACTGACCGAGAATATGATCTTTCACATATACAGTGGCTTTGCCGAGACCAATTCGCATCGCGGACGTTTTCAGCCTTTCTATGGTATGAATACGGACATAGAGATATACAACGATACGGATCTCAGCGATCCGGCCGCGTTATGCACCTATTCGACTTCGACTTCCAACGCGCAGATGTCGGGAACCAGTGATCCCAATACATGGACCTGTTTCTACAATGCCATTGAGTCTGCTAATGTCAGCATCAGAGGCATACAGCAGTATGGCCATCCGACGACCGGCAACCTGATGGGATATTTCTACGCGGAAGCCCTGGTATTGCGGGCTACGTTCTACTACGATCTGTTGCGTGCCTGGGGGGATATGCCCGCGCGTTTCGAACCCCTTACAGACGAAACGATCTATCTGGAAAAATCAGATCGCGACGTGATTTTCAAGCAGTTGCTGGCCGATCTGGAAGAGGCGCAGGACTATCTGCCCTGGCCCAACGGAAGCGAGCGCACCCGCACCACCGGACGCATCAATAAGGCGTATGCCAAGGCGTTGCGCGCACGGCTTTGCCTGATGGCTGCGGGCTATGCGCAGCGTCCGGACGATCTGTCTGCCGCGCAGGGAAGCCAACTCCGGACGAGCAACGATCCTGAGTTGCAGAAGAGTGTGCTCTATCCCATCACGAAGAAAGAATTGGAGGACATCATCAACAGCAATAGTTGCAAACTGGAGGGGACTTTCGAGGATGTGTTTATCAAGAATTGTCAGGACGATCTGGAAGCCGGTGGTGAGTCGTTGTTTGCCATTCCATTTGCCGAGGGACGCGGACGCGTGATGCAGCACTTTGCCGTCTACCATTACGACCGGAGCAAGTATCTGGATACGACCAACAAAGGTGGGCAGAATGTACCTACTCCTACGCTCTATTACGATTACGATGAAGACGACCTCAGACGTGATGTAACTTGTGTACCCTACAAATGGCAGGGGGGTGCAGGTGGTGCGCACCAGCAATACGACCAATCAGGAAGGTTGGAACTGGGGTAAATACCGCTACGAGTGGACAGCCGAGGTGCGTCTGGTGACCGGCGACGACGGACTCAACCAGATGTATATCCGCTATGCCGATGTGTTGCTGATGCTGGCCGAGGTGATAAATGAACTGGGAGACTCTGAGGGAGCGAAAACTTACTTGAAACAGGTGCGCCGACGCGCGTTCCCGGCAGAAGTTCAGGCCGCCAAGGTAGATGCTTACTTAGAGTCTCTTACCGGGAAAGAGCAGGTGTTCCAGGCGATCGTTGAAGAACGCAAGTTCGAACTGGCCGGGGAGATGTTGCGCAAGCAGGATCTGATCCGCTGGAATATGCTGGGTGAGAAAATGACGGAGACCAAACAGAAAATGACCGACCTGAGGAATTATCAAGGCGCGTATAGGGATGTACCGCAGGCTGTATACTACCGCTATCTGGAGGATGAAGAGACCCTGGAATTTTACGGGTTCAACCGGGGGGGAGAACGGACAACCGTCCGGAGAAGGCTGGGAATCGGTCAACTGGCAGGAAGCAGTGATCCCCGAACTGCGTATCATCCGGTACTACCTGAATGATCCGGACAGCAGACAATTCTGGCCCATCTTCCAGAGCGACCTGGACAATCAGCTGGGGTATCTGGTGAATAATTACGGATACTAAGAAGAATGTACAATGTACGGATGTATGATGTACGATTTGAAAAACATATATCCCGACGTTAGGTAAATATCCTAATGTCACATCCACCTGTAGAGACGCACGGCGTGCGTCTCCGCGATGTACGTCCAACACAGAAGCGTGCGTCTCTACAGGAGGGTTGGACCATGTTTTTTACTATCTTTATCGTAACTAAATTTCTCTCCATATGAATAAACCCTATCTCATACTTCTTGCCCTTCTGGGATGGCTGGGTATAGCTGTGCCGGTGGCAGCGGCAAACTATACGCTCACAAGCCGGGAAGGCAATGAACTTGTTTTTGGCAACGGTGTCCGGGCTGTGCGGCTGCAACTTTGTATGCCCGATATGTTCCGGGTTACGAAAAGTCCGCAAACTCAGTTCGGACCCGATGAACCCTGGATGGTAGTACGCTACGCATGGCCGAATGTCTCCTGTCAGGTGACGGAGGAGGCAGATCGCTGGCAGATCGTTACCGCCGCGCTCACCTTGTCGGTATCCAAAACAGACGCGCGTATCACCGTGGGAAATCCGGAAAACCCTCACTTCTGGCAGGAGACGGAGAGCGACCCCTATCCGGGCAAAGAAAAAGTGACCGGAGCAGCCGTATTGTATCCCGGTGAGCATTTCTTCGGTTTCGGAGAACGGATGGACTTTCTGGATCAGTTGGGCAAACGCGTGTATCTGAATGTAGAACGTGGAAGCGGTCCCAAACCGGCTGTGGGCAATAAAGACGTATTGCGTGCCAACTACTGTCCGGTACCCTATTTCTACAGCACCCGGGGCTACGGGTTGTTTTTCCATACTACGTTCCCTACTACCTGGGACATGGGATGGAGCCATTCAGACCGGTATACATTCACGGCCGAAGGGGGAGAGATGGACTACTATTTTTTCTTAGGCGATCTCTATACGGTACTGGATCGGTATACCGATCTGACCGGGAAATCACCGTTGATGCCCAAACGGGCCTACGGGCTGCATCTGGGCAGTTATTCCGGCGGTACCTGGGGACACGAGCAGTACGCTTCGGACGATTACCCGGCCAGCCTGGCAGAGAAAATGCGTGAACTGGGCATTCCGTTTGACCTGATCTGGCTCGACTCTACCTGGCGCAAATTCCGTCAGGGGGGGGGCAATGGAGCCTCTACTTTTGAGTGGCGCGAGACCTTTACCGACCCAGGACGGATGTTCCGCCGTTTCGAAGAGGCCCATGCCTGGGGAGGGTTGCACATACGCAGTATCTTAGATGATGGAGACTCGCTGAAACTCCTTTCCGAAGCCCGCGGACAGGATATTCTCTATCCCTATGCCCAACGGGAAGGGCTGGTTAATTTCTTCGATCCGAAAGCGGTAGATTGGTGGTGGGATCATGCGGTAACACGCATCACCGATCTGGGTTGTCAGTTCCTGAAAACCGATGTGGGAAGCGCGCTGAATGTGCGGGAAGATGCTCCCGCGGAGCTGAAATACCAAGCCAGAGCCGATCACAACCTCTTCCCGATCGCCTACGCGGCGGCTCCTTTCAACAAGTTCATGCAGCTCACCGGCAAGCGGGGATTCAACCATACCCGCGAAGGCTATGCTGGCATACAACGCTATCCCTTCATCTGGGCCGGCGACTGGGGCAGTGAGTGGCAGTGGTTCGAGCCTATGATCACCGGCGGATTGAATATCGGGATCTCCGGGGTGGGGCACTGGTCGCACTGCATGGGAGGATTTGAACAGTATTCTCCCCGCGACACGGAACTCTATATGCGTTGGGTGCAATTCGGGATGCTCAGTCCGGTGTCTATCCTGATCGGGATGGATCATCCGCACTACCACGAGCCCTGGACCTATGGAGAAGAGGCGTTGCGCAACTTCATTACCTACGACTCTTTGCGGTATACGTTGTTGCCCTATATCTATACCACAGCCTATCAGATGAACCGGACCGGAAAGCCGATGATGCGTCCGCTCTTTGCCGAATATCCGGGAGATGTCAATCTCTACAGCATGACCGATCAGTATCTGTTCGGAGACTGGCTGATGGTATGTCCGGTAGTCACCAAAGGAGCCCTCAGCCGTTTTGTCTATTTCCCGGAAGGGGTATGGTACAAATTAGACAGTGCTGAGAAATACACCGGAAAGCAGTATAAGTCTTTCCTGACCCCGGTAGAGTATATGCCGATGTTTGTGCGGGGAGGGGCTATCCTGCCTACACAGCCCTGTATGCAGTATGTGGGAGAAACTCCTGTACAGGAGATCACGCTGAATGTGTATCCGTATGCTTCTTCCTCGTATCGCCTGTTCGACGACGACGGCGAAGGCACAGGCTACGAGCAAGGCGAATACGCGCTGACCGAATTTCGCAGTGAACTCTCGGAAAGCGACTGGAAATTTACCATAGTTCAGGTACACAGCGGTTACCGCAATGACGTGCAGAACTACCTGATACGTGCTTTCCTCGACCGGGCTCCCCGGCAGGTACAACTGGGAGAGCGTCTGCTGAAAGAGCACGTCGTGGATGATCTGTCGGAAGCGACTGTCTGTAACGAATGGTACTACGATGCGGAGCAAAATCTGTTTACCCTACGTATGGAGGCTCCTGTGAAGAATGAAACAGAACTAATAGTAACCTTTTAAATCGTGTGTAGTGGCGGTCCGTATCTTTTATTTGTGTTTCAGGATGCGGACCCCCGCACACCCACTTTATATTGTATGAAACTCAGAAAATTAGGTTGGATCGTCTGTCTGCTACCTTTTGCCTTGCAGGGGCAGGAGCAATTCCGTGCCCTGAGCTGGAAAAATAACCTGGCTGTCCACAGCTTCCTGATGAGGGAGGTACACGAACAATACCGGCAACGGGAAGAGAGCCTTGCTGTGGCTTGTGAGTCGCCCGAAGCCATGATGGACTATGTGCGGGAGGTGCGTCGGCGTTATCTCGACATCCTGGGTGAGATGCCGGAGAAAACTCCTTTGCAGGCACAGGTGACGGGTGTGGAACACCAGCAGGGCTTCCGGATGGAGAAGATCGTATTCCAAAGCATGCCCGGCAGGTATGTGACCGCCAGTCTGTACCTGCCGGAGGGAAAGGGAAAACACGCGGTCACTGTTTCGCTCTGCGGACACGGATTGCATGGAAAACGTCCCGGAGCGACTCCGGTGTTGCTGGCCCGCAATGGCATTGCTACGTTGGTGGTAGACCCCATCGGGCAGGGCGAGCGCTGGCAGTTTATCAACGAGAAAGGAGAATATGCTACCCGGGGAGCTACGACCGAACATACGTTGCTCCACGCGGGATGTGTGGCGGTAGGTACCAGCCTGGCCGCTGTGCAATGTTGGGACAATCACCGGGCGATAGACTATTTAGTGAGCCGCGCGGACATCGATGCCGACCGGATCGGTGTCTGGGGCAGCTCGGGTGGAGGTACGGAGACAGCCTATCTAATCGGGATGGACGAGCGGGTGAAGGCAGCGGCTATATGTAGCTACTTTTCCCAGCGCGGACGTACGTTGGAGTTACAGGGACCTTCCGACGGTTGCCAGCACATCCCCCACGAGGGAGAAGCGGGCATTGAACTGGCAGACTTTGCCCTGATGATGGCTCCCAGGCCGGTATTGATCCTGAACGGGAAATATGATTTTGTGGACCTGTGGGGAGCCTATCGGGTGGGGTAGAGGAACTGAACCGGGCCTATACGGTGTTGGGTGTGCCCGAGCGGGTGAAGCATTTGGTGACGGAGATGGGGCACGGATTGGGAAAGGAGAAGCGGGACGAACTGGTACAGTGGTTCAAACGCTGGTTGTGCAACGATCTGTCGCCCCTGACGGATGATGAATCTCATTCGCTTACGCTGGAGGATTCTTTTTCTACACCTACCGGACAGGTTTCTACGGCCTACGCCGATGCCGTTTCTGTTCCGGAGCAGAACCTGATGTTGCATCGGCAATTGCTTCCGCGGCGGGAGGCGTTTCTGAACCGTCCGTTGGCCGAAGTACAGCAGTCCATCCGGGAAAGTCTGAGACTACCTTCATTAGATGTGCCGGTGCGTACCCAGCTCTATGCACAGAAGGAGATGCGTGGATATACACAATATCACTACGAGATCATCCGGGAGGGACTCTTGCCTATACCGTGTATCGTGATCGT
>Ga0192242_10218_pt1 | contig 27142 bp, 27 predicted proteins | sample Koala_Koa27_J3_FD_131235 | JGI IMG/M metagenome (GOLD analysis project Ga0192242, IMG submission 131235) | Enriched cells from koala feces incubated with labeled cellulose particles, San Francisco Zoo, California, United States - Koala_Koa2-7_J3 ...
CTGATTCCGTGGGCTTGAGGAGGAGCCATTCATCAATGATGAGCAGTACCGGGTTAGCATATTTAGCCTGTACCTTCTTATAGGTGCCATCGTTACGTGCCATCTCCAGTTCAAGGAGAAGGTCGGGAAGCCGGACATATTTCGTTTTGAAACGCTGCTTGCAGGCTTCCATGCCGAGTGCACAGGCCAGGTAGGTCTTGCCGCTGCCGGTTGCACCGGAGATAAAAATGTTCCGGTGGTCTGTGATATATTCACAGGTCCCGAGCCTCTCGATCAGGGTACGGTTAAGCTTCCGCCCAGACGAATAGTTGATGTCGGAAATATGAGCTTCCGGCTGGTCAAACCCGGCATTCCGGATCAGCCGCTTCAAGCTGTTGTTCTTGCGGTTGTTATATTCGATATCAACGAGCATTCCGAAACGGTCCTCAAAAGAGACATCTTTCATTTTGGAATCGTTGATCTGGTTACGGAAAGCATCTGACATAGCTGTCAGGCGCATTTCAACTAATTTATCAGATGTGCTTTGAATGGTCATGGTCTTTACCTCCTGTAGTAATCAGCGCCTCTGGTGAGCGCGTGGCTGTTCTTTGTTGTTGCAGTCTTATCTGTGTTGATTTTTCCTTTGCCACCCGGTTCCGCATTGTCGTTACCGGTATCAAGGATGTTCTTGATGCTTTTATAGCTTGGCGAAGGCGTGAAGGAAAGTGCTTTCCTGCAGGCGGCTTCCAGCCGGTCGACGGAATATTTGTCCGCAAGCTTTAAAAGCCCCATGCAGCTCCTGTAAGACTGCTGTTCCACAAGCTTAGAGGTAAGGATGCCATCCACAACCTGATATGTACTTGTTCCGATGCGTTCCGCCCATTTGTGGAAACGGTCGTCATTCCACTCCAGGTACTGTTGGTGTGAAGGCGGCATATGTTCGGTAATCGTGCTGTACTGCCCCTTGCGCCCGTAAAGGCGGCGGTGGGAGGCAATACGGTTATTATTATAGAAAATTTCAACCGTCTTATCCGTAATCCTCACATCCACCTTGCGTTTGATATATTCATGCGGGACGGAATACATCATCCCGGCGCAGGAGATATGATAGTTGAACTGGACAGTGGCCTGTTTCCATTCCGCCAGTTCATACGGATGCGCGGGCAACGGAGCCAGAAGCGGGAGTTCCTCTTCATGGAAGATCTCGTAGCGGCTGCCCTCCTTTTTCTGGAACGGGCGGCGGCTGAATTCTTCCAGCTTCTGCCGGATCGCCTGGTTGAGCTCCCGGAGGGAGAAAAACTGTTCATTCCGCAGCGCTGCCGTGATCCAGGTGGAAATATTGCCCACGCTGCCTTCAGCATTCGGCTTATCCTTAGGGGCACGGACACGGGCGGGGATGACTGTGGTGCCATAATGTTCCGCCATTTCCTGGTAAACAGCGTTGATACGCTGCTCTTTCCAGCCCCTGTTGTGGTCAACCGCCGTACGGCAGTTGTCAGGCACGAGGATTTTAGCCACGCCGCCGAAATATTCATACATATGGATATGTGCGGCAATCCAGGAAGGCTGCTTTTTCATCTAGGAAGGCTTCGACATACGGATACAGGCTGTATGTCATGACGCCAACGAAGAGATAAGCGTTAATAATCTCGCCGGTGTCGGGATCTGTGATATGAGCCGGATCTCCAGCCCAGTCAACCTCTACCTGTTCCCCGGGTTTGCGGTTGATATGCATCGTGGCGCGGCGTTTTTGCTCATCCTGTTGGATGTAATAACAGAACTGGGAATACATGAGCGGGTCGTCTCCGGCGAGCTTGCATTCCTCCAGGTACTCCCGCCACAGGAGCTTTTTATTGACTCCGTTGCGGAGGAGTTCTTTGCGGATGTAGGCATAATCCGGCATCCGCTTAGTAGAGGAAGTGGAAACATCCGCTTTCTCCGGGAACAGCATTTTTTCCAGGATATCATCCGTAAGATGCGGATCCAGGGGCCATACAATGTTTTTCTCTTTTGCTGCCTTTAGAGTACTGTTGACCGATGTCTTGGATACATTGCAACTGAGTGCAATGTTTGACTGGCTGAGATTCAATCCGGCAAGCCGGATGATCTCACGGTACTTGGTCATAATGGTGACCTCCTTTATCTGTATTTACGCTGTAAAGCGCATGGATACAGTATAAAGGATTTGCCATAACGGCGGTATCGCCGCCGGAATGCTGGTATCGTATCTTCCGGAACCGTGGTATCTATCGTTCCGGATTAGCGGTATCCGATTACCGGACTGGCGGTACAGAAACACCCGGAATACTCATTCTCAGACATTTACCGGGAAGTCTTCGAATTTCGTACCACACCGGAGGAGTTGATCACTATGTATTCTGCCGCTTTAGCCGAAACAGACCGCAGCACCGAACGGATTATGATCAGTGACATGCAAAAAGCGCTCGCTGACAAAGACCAGGCGCTCGCCGATCAAAAACAGGCACTCGCTGACAAAGACCGGGCACTCGCTGACAGTCGGAATGAAATTTCTGTCCTGAAAGAGCAGATCCGTCAACTGCAGGAAAAACTATAATCTGCCCGGTAGTCTTTCTTTTGTCGATACCAGGGAACCGACATCCCCCAGCCTGAAAAGGCTGCGGACGGATGCCGGTTCTCGGTGCCTTTTTTTGCTTCTTCGCGATTTTTCGGGGAAGGTCTGCTTCATTGCGGGGTTTTCGCCCTCATCCCAGAACAGAAGCCAGTCAATTCCAACATTCAAAGTATTTTTAGAATGCCGCATGTGATCCAGTATCTCTTTTATTCCACCAAAGCTTCTATGAACCAGAACCTGGCCGGATTACGCATCGATATCCCAGATCTTTCCTTCCCGGATGTCTCCAAACAGGCCGTATCGAAAGTCCGCCAGGGCATTAGTCCTGCTCTGTTCAAGGACCTCTACAACCGTTCCGTCGATCTTTTTTATAAAAACATCGATTCCCGCAAAACCTGGCACGGGTACCATCTCTTTGCAATCGACGGTTCAAAGTTTGAGCTCCCCAATTCCAAGTCTAATTTCGAGTTCTTCGGCGAGATGTTCGGCTATCCGGATCCCAGCCGTCGCTTCACCCTCGGCCTGGCTTCCGTTGTTTATGATGTCTTGGACGATTATATCGTCCATACTCGATAAGTTCTTGAAAATCACACTCTTCTGCCAAAGAACAGACTTCATTATATTTCCGCTGTCCTTCGATATAAGTTTTAAGCCTGGCTTTCAACTTTGCTTCATCAAGCTTTTTTTCCGCAGAATCCTTAATGACATCAAACCCAAGACCTGCTAAATAATCTGATACTACCTCCATCATGTTTTTCTCCAAAAATCTTTAGCAACTTACATGTTCTCGACTGCAATGTCAAAGCCTCAAGCCTTTATATACTTCTGATTGCGGCTTTTAGGTTTATCTGGTATCGTTAGCTTCAGTTTTCCTTCATTAACCATTGGAACGATGAACCTTCTTGAAAAATAGCCTCTACTTGCTATTCCCAGAAAGTCTTGCATCTCTTGTCTGGTTCTTGGTACTGCACAAAATTCTTGCAGACGCTGTTTTTTGTCTTCATAACTATCATCATGGTCACTGACATGATCACTATCATGGTCACTGACCATGTTCTCATTTTCGTTATTGCTTTTCTCCACCACTTTTTTGATGAACGATACTTATATCCTTATCCATTTTGATGCATGAGTCTGATGACAAGGCAGACGAATACATCAAAGAGCAGCTTTCAGACAACTTTAAAATGATTCTTTCTTTTCTCTCAAGAATATCTTGCAAGGTAAAATTTGGGAGCCGACAAGAACAGGGAATCATTGGATTACCGCCTGAAATTTTTGGAGAATTTGATGAAGGCACTGTTCCCATCGAAGATGAAATGCTATTAGATAAGGCAGAAAAAATGCTGAATGCCTTCTTCAAAAGCACCTCCAAAGATACTTCTAAGGCATCTGCCATTAAACCACCCCAAGAACGTTGAATCTGCGGCCTTTATCGGGAAAAATCACCAAAAATTTCAGGAGAGCCATATTTCTCACTACAGCAAGCCAAAAGAAAGAAACCGTCATGCAATATATGATATTGCACGACGGTTTCTTTCTTAAGTTAATGACATTGCTCATCTTTGTGACTTATGCATCAAAAACCCAGTCATTATGTTCCTGTATTTTGTGAAATTTTACTTGCATTTTTCTGAATCATATGTTAGTCTGAGAACATCTTTTATGCGGCCCATCTTTACCGCGAAGAAACATATCATTTTTATCTGTTTGTTCTAAGGAGGATCTGTTTTATGTCTGATACATCAGATCTCATTTCACTCTATGGGGCTCCCATGAATTCCGGACAGGTGATTGAACACCTGAAAAATTTCCCGGAAGCCCTTGGCCTCTACTATAAAATGTTAGAAGCACACAGGCAGGATTTTCTGAATTTCTGTTCGGGAAAAACCGGGCTTTATCTCTGCTACGATGTATTCTTCCAGAAAATCTTCAATCCTTACATCCATCGAGAACGGGTGGAACATCTGCTTGGCGCTTTGCTGGGGCAGGAAATCCACATTCTGGAAATACTTTCCCGCGAAGGGCTGCGCATGTCCGATTCTGCCTCCCTGGTTATCATGGACCTGGTGGTACGCCTGCAGGATGGAACCATCATCAACCTCGAAATGCAGCGGACCGGCTATGACTTCCCGCAAAAACGTGTGGACTGCTACAATTCCGACATAATCATGCGCGATTACTGCCTCTTAAAGGAAAAACACGGCAAACAGTTTTCCTATCAAATGCTGAATTCCGTCATCACCATCATTTTAATGGAACGCAGCAGTTCCCGCTTCAAACAGTTCCCGGATACTTATATCCATCACGGCCAGCTGCGGTTCGACAGCGGCCTCGAACTGGACAGCCTCTCACATCCGATCTACGTTCCGCTTGACATTTTTCATCAGGTCATGCAAAATAAACCTGTAAATACCCCATTGGAAGCATGGCTCACGGCACTTACCACCCGCAGTCTTGCACGTATTGATGAGCTGATACGTAAATTCCCTGTTTTCTCAGACATTTACCTGGAAGTCTTCGAATTTCGTACCACACCGGAGGAGTTGATCACTATGTATTCTGCCGCTTTAGCCGAAACAGACCGCAGCACCGAACGGGTTATGATCAGTGACATGCAAAAAGCGCTCGCTGACAAAGACCAGGCACTCGCTGACAAAGACCGGGCACTCGCTGACAGCCGGAATGAAATTTCTGTCCTGAAAGAGCAGATCCGTCAACTGCAGGAAAAACTATAATCTGTCCGGCAGTCCTTCCTTTGTCGATACCCAGGGACCGACATCCCCCCGCCAGAAAAGACTGCGGATGGATGCCGGTTCTCGGTGCCTTTTTTGGGTTCTTCTCGATTTTATCTTTTAATACCCAGAGCGTATCTGTTTCTCTTTTTACACTCTTCAATCATCTCACTGACATTCTCTGTGTCCAGAATATCCTTGATTTCTATCGGCGCACACAAAATCCGATTCCGATCCACCTTAGACGGCTGAAGACGAATAACATTAACAGCGTCATAGTTCCAAAACCCTTTACAACCGATTATCGAGATACAAACGTACACAGTAGAGTGTCTCTCCAAAGCTCTGTATATTTTGGTGGTTCCCTCGACAATATCATCAACTGCTGATAAGAACTAATCACGAATCAAATACTCAGTATCTTTAATCGTATGTATCTATAAGCTACATATACGGCTTCTGATAATAATCGCCTTTCGAGATCGCGCCCCTAAATAAAAACCGATTTCGCTCTTTGGAACAGCCAGCACCTTAACCGCTTGCGCCCCCTGCGGCCCATTTTTCTTCCCGGATACGCAGGAAATCAACACAATACGCATTCCCTCTATCTCCTTTCCCGGCAATGCAGTCAGCTTTTGCCCAGTCCACTAATTCCACAATAGATGAAAAAGCTTCCGCGACCGAACATGAAATCATCGGGTTATTCCCAATCGGAAGCAGCCGTCTGGAATCCGTCTGAAGCGCGATGCATTTCTTGTTTTTGGAAAATGCCACGCCCAGTTCAAACGCCGCTCCTTCATCAACCGTTCGACCATCAAGAACAATCAGAATAATGTCACACGATTCAATCGCATCCATGTCATTTTTAAAAACTACATCCGCGGCGGTTTCTTCATCCATGCCGTTCTGAACCAGATCAACCATCAGAAGCCCGTCTTCCTGCGGAAGATATACCTCATAAAAACGAGACAAAATATTTCTGAGATAAACGTTGTAGTTCCTCTCCGCTTCTGAAAAGAGCGGCGCCGCCAGATATAATTTTTTACTATTCATAAAAATCCCATCCCTTCTCTTTTACAACTTCCAGTATTCCCTGAAAATCTGTTTCACCGTAACTCTCAAAAAAAATGACCTGTGCGGCCTCTTTTGTAACCTGTTCGATTGTTTTATTTGTTACATTGATTTTATAGACGCATCCATTTCTGCTTTCAATCCCCCTCATCAGGTGCCTATACATCTCCTGCTGCTTTTCCAATGCCTCGACTGTACATTCGCGAAACTTTTTTACGGAACGGCGATACATCTCCTGTACATCCCCCTCCAGGAAAAGAACCGTCCCGGACTGCAGCCTGCTCGGATTTTTCCCGCGGTTTATCATACGCAGGAGCAATTCCGCTTTGTCGATCCACTTATCCTTTTCCGTAAATGCCAACGCATCGATGGGAGATCGGTCGATCAGGTTCACGCTGGCCTCGTTGCCCAGGTTTGTCAGGTACCAGTTTTTCTTATACACCTGATCCGCAATCCACTCATCTATAGCGGCAATATTTTCATCATCTACCTGTTCCGGCGACTTTTCCATATCATCAGGCATATCCTCCAGCCATTCATCAAATGTCTGCAAACAGCGAAGCTGGTTTGTTGTCGTGCTTTTCCCGACAGCCACCGATCCGACCAGGAAATACTGGCGCGAAACATTTATGCCGGCTTCGTCAGCCAGAAAATTGAATTCCATATTGTCCATCGTGATCAGTTCCGCTAGCTGGGCAATCTCTTCATCTGTCAGAAAAAGAGTATAGAGGTTATAAGTTTCAAAATTTGCCTGCGCGAACGACTCCATATAATCCCTGAATTCATCGGTGTCTCTCACTGCCCCGTCCGCCACATAATGTATATAGTAATGGATATGTCCGTAACACTTTTTTGAATTCTGACGCAGCATATGTTTCAGTGTTCTGTCTTCCAGAGAGATACCAACAAACAGACATGTCGCCGAGGAATAATGGTTGGCAAGAGCATTATAGTGCCCGCCCAGGCTGTCAATCAGCTGATCTTCAAACGTATCTTCCGAAAAAATTAACTGCTCACTGGCAGACTCCGATAATTTCCCCGGCAGGTACCCATTGGGGTGATAAACAATATTTTCCCGTTTCTCAGCCTGCACATTACAGTCCCAGACCACGGTATAGCCGCGGGTATTTTTAGCCGTACCTTTTTTATCCCTGTATTTATGCAGGAACTTTTCAATCGTATCATCAAAATTATAATTAACCGTCATAACGGAAGATTTCTGGATCAGATCAACAAGCGGTCGGATATATGTATCGTTCTTTTCCAGCTCGTCAATATCCATCGACACATTCCGATACAGGACATCCCGGACAAGTTTCTTCCACTCTTTTTTTATCTCTAAGTCGCCGAAAGCTTCATAATTACCCCGAAGCTGCCCGTTCCCCGGTTCACGCATTTTTTCCAGGAAATTCTTCTTAAATTTCTGGTACAGCAACTGTGTCGTCAGAGTTTTCGCCTGGTTCTGATTCAGAATATCTTCTCCTCTGACACGGCTGTCTGTGCCGATGTCACGAATCAGTTTGTTCCAGTCCGCGAAGCCAATGCTTTTGCTGACACCCGCCCCAAATACCATGCCCAGACGCTGGTTATCCAGTTGCTTTCTCATATGGAGAATTGCAACACTGTAGCGTTGGAGCAGTCTCGTCCTGATTGCTTCGATTTTTTTATCTTTCGTTTTCATTATTAATTATGCTTTCTCCTTTTATAGAATTTATGGCCACTCCCAACGGCCATTTTTCACATTCATATACCACGGATCAGAATTCTCTTTCGCCGGGAAGCTACCATTTCTCGTAATGGGTCGAGTAGACTGACTCCTTACGAAGCCAGCCCCTCACAGATCCGGACATGCGGCTTTCCCGCATCCGGCTCTTTGCAAAGCGTATTATTCAGCAATTATCATAGCTTTGCAGACCCGCCTTCCCTCCGGCATTTATTTTGTTCATGCTTTCATCGGTACTATGCAGGTCTCCGACTACCTGTCACTCATTTGCCTTCCTTCTTTTAGTTGTAGGGCATATCCTGCTGTTACACTCAGCCGGAAAGCGGCAGGTTCTCTCCAGTTGCCGCAACATCATTGTGTGACATGATAAGGTTTTGCCAACGCCGCAGCGGCACGTGAAATCTCACCATAACGATAAACCCGTGTGTTGTCTTCCATTCAGGCAACAATGTCGACCCGCTGATTATGGGATTTCGGCGCTAAATAATTTACCCTGCCACCTTGCTGTCTACGCTTAACATCATGCCGTTACCGGCATGAGTCCAAGACTCACTTCCGGTGATGTGGTTAGTATCTTACCGGACGGGATTTCCACCCGCTAGATGTTACGACCTTCGCTGGACGCACTGCCTGACCCCTGTTGTTCTCCTATTTTCGGAGGACACAGTAATTTTTCGTAATCTGGTTTAAATTAATTTCAGTCCATGAGCGGGTTATACCATCCATCTTCCTCTACAAGCTCCCTATTTCAACAATTACAACAACATAGTAATCTAGTATCTCTTTTTATTCATAATTATATTCCAACTGTCATGTTTGTAGGCAGTTCTAACAACTCCCCCAATTTCAAGTCCCATTCCTTAGGTTCAAAAGGCATATATCCAGAATTAGGAATAAAGGTTAATTCAGAAAATAGGATTTCTCCTCCTATATTATATAAGTCAACTCTTAAGAATGGAATTCCCTCTGACAATTTTTCCGCAATTGAAATCATGGCATCAAAGTTCTTTGGCTTCTCTATTTCTGTTTCAATCTGTTTGTAATCAGATCTATAAAAGGGCATTCGGTTAAAATCGAGATCATAAAAACTCATACAAGCTGTAGCGTGATTTTCAAGTCCCTTTGAAACATACAAAAAACGAGCTTTCCCTCCAAAACAATATATCTTATAGTCAGTAAGGCAATCTTCATTTTCTCCCTGGCTGATATACTTTTCTGCTATAATTCTGGGCTTTACATTTTTATAAACCCATTCTCTTCCAAAGTAATAGAAATTTGTGTTAAGGCTCTTATTGATTTTAGCCCTGGCAGCATCAATGTCCAAATTATTTTTATTTCGGCACACCACCAGTCCACCTGAATCATGCGTGCACTTAAGAACAAATTGATTCGGCAGGGTATCAAAATCAATATCGTCGAACTTGTCCCATACTCCGAGGGTCGGGATTATACCAATACCCCCCCCCACAAGTTTTTCTACATAATGTTTCGCCTCGAACTTGTCCACCATATCTGAGTACTCTGGTTTGTGATCATAAAGCTTTAACCACTGTAGTTTTTCGTTGAAGCTTCTTGGGGTTTTCAAATTCAATTTTTCCCCCATATAAGCTCTATACATAAACTTAACATACGCTTCATCTGACAAGTTCTCCAGCAATCCGTGCCTCTTTAACATGAAAAATATGTGTGCTGGATTACTCAAAAATGACTTAATGTCCATAACAACTCATTTTCCTTTCTGCCATATTTATTTCTTAGCTAAACTAATACCCACAAAAAATCTTAAAGGAGTTTTTGCAAAAACAATCTCCATTAATTTTAATATTATCAAAGCAAGCACAAAAGCAAGGGCAATGTTAAACATACCTATTTTGGTCAAAAATGAACGGACAATATTGATTACAATTTCATTCATGCATAGATAAATAATTGAATATTTGCCAATATTTGTGAATATTCTACTTATTGCCCCTATTCGTGGACTCTGTTGTTTTATAAATTCCATAGCCTTAAAAGAAAGAATAAATAAAACTACTACGCTCAAGAAAGCATCCATAATGGTAACTGGTACAAATCCATACTGAGCTGTTCTCATATTTAAAATTCCATTCAGCATAATAGGTATTGCAAGTACACATAATATGAGAAAGAAAACAACAGCTGGTATATTCCTGAGTTTTACGAAAAAGTCCTTTTCCCACAAATCCTTAATTGCATATCCAAAAGTAAAAAACAATAAGCCAACTAAAGCAGCACCCATTGACCACGGTAACCTAAAGGAAAAGATTTGCACTTCAAAGATTCCAACTAAACTGCACAAAATAACAATTACGAGTTTTACAGAGTTTCTTTTTATTAGTCCAATTAAATATACAAGAATGTCTAGTAGAGCCAAAGCTGTTAAAAACCACAATGCTCCGGCTATTGGCATATTCTCCGAGTTAACCCACAAAACCGCCTTTATTGGAATAATTGCATCATCTATATTTTGCGGTTTAGTCTCCAAAATCCATAAAAAATAGCCAATAAAAGAAAACGTAAAATATGGGATAAGCAATTTTTTTATCCTTCTTAATAGCTTACCAATACCCCCCGCTTCAGGATTATATAGAAACCCGCTAATACCGAAAAAAAGAGGCATATGAAATGCATGAACATAGTGTACAAAACCATCCGCAAAAGGTATGTGGGCGGCAATCATTAATAAAATACCAATTGCTTTAAGAAAATCAATAAAATCTATTCTATTATTTTGAACTGCCATTCCTACCACCTTCGATTATCTTTTTATGCTTACTTTTAATTTGTGAATTACATCGCTCAAGATTCTTTTTGTGTCTTTGTCAATAAAATAACAATATATGAATGACACTACGCAATAAAAAACAGCAGCAACAACAAACATAATCAAGAATCCGCTTAGACTCTGATCCACAAACATATTTATAATTCTAATGACAATGAACATGAATAGACCAATTATTGCAAAAGGTATTCCTGGTTTTACGAGGCTCCTCACAGAAATATAATCCTTGCACAAATATACTTCTAAAGTCAATCCTATAATCTCCGCTACAACAGTACCAATAACGGCTCCGTAAACATCAAGCACTGGTATCAGCGCACAGGATAAAATCAAGTTGATTGCAGCATTCAACAATAAAATTCTTACCATTGCTTTATCCCGTTTCAGAGGATAAATATACTGGGATCTTACAACTTCTCCTACGCCAATTATCAAAATCAAAATAGCCATCGAAATAATGATTTCACCACATGCCGAAAAGCCGTCTCCATAATAGACTTTTGCAAGCAAGTCTCCGATGCCTAAAAGTCCAAAAAATGAAGCGAATCCAATGAAATAAGTAACTAATAATGATTCTTTAAGAATTTTCTCTAACCCACCACGATTATGTTCCGTCACCATCAAACATGCTCTGGGGAACAATACTGTACTAATAACTGTTATAAATGTTTTAGGAATATTAATAATTTTGTTAGAATATTCGTAATATGCAACGCTTTCATGAGATGCCAGTATTCCGAGGAGAGTTTTATCAAAAATCGTATACAAGGTTGCAGCTACAGCAGCAACAAACAATACGAGCATTGGTTTAATATGTTCTCTCATTTCCGAAAAGGAAACCTTTACCGGCGGGATTGCTTTTATTGCTTGGGGAAGCAATATAATCTGTCCTAAGCAGATTGAAGCGGACATAATAAAGGTATATATCACTAAATCCTGTGGAGATTTTACAAACGCGAAAATGCAAACACATTCTAAAATTTTGACAATCGCATTTCGAATAACTACGTTTTTAAATTTTTCTAATCCTTGAAAAAGCCACGTTATATCAAATAATGCAGACAAAACATATATTGTTTGTACAAATGCAATAGTTTTATTATCATTGCAAATAAAGCATACATAAATTACATACAATAATAGTGCAAATAACGAGCAAATAAGATGTACATAAAACAAGCTCCAGAAACTTCTTCTTAATGCAAGAAAATCATTTCGTTTATTGGCAATTGTTCTCTGTCCATGCCTACTAATTCCAAGCATAGCTAATACCACAAAATAGTAAGCGATAGAATATGTATAAGTATAAATTCCAAGCGTTTCACTGCTCATCGTTCTAGTAAGGTATGGTGAAACAATCAGTGGAATCACTAAGATTATGATTTGATACAGAAATTGATAAACAAAATTCTTTTTTGCGCTGTCTCCCCGCATTATTTTATTTTGCAATGACTATACCTCCATTCAAAACATCATGTTTTATTCGTTCTGTCTACGGTCCGCGCTCTCTGTCAAAAGTGCAGAATATAATTCATATATTTTTTTTGCATTCGTCGCTGCATCATACTCTGAAATTGCCATTCTTTGCCCGCGTTTAGCAACTTCATAGGCCTCCTCTTTGTTTTCTATTGAATACAAAATAATTTTCGCTAAATCTTGATAATCTCCGACATCATACAAATATCCGTTTTCTCCATTTGTTATTATTTCTGCGGTTCCACCACTGTTAGCACCTATTACCAGCTCTCCTGCAAGCATAGCCTCAATTGTCACCCTTCCAAACGCCTCTTTATGAGAAGCCATGCATAAGATATCATGTTTTTTGTATAGATTGCTCATCTCATTACATTGTCCTATAAAATGCACACAGTCTGAGATTCCTGCATTACGAGCTATATCCAACAGCTCTTCAACATAATCTTGATTATAAATGCCCGCAAATGTGACATTAAGTTTAATATTATTATTTTGATAGATTTCTGCAACGGCTTGAATTACTTCCTTTTGTCCCTTCCCCTGACATATCCTGCCCACACACAGTAACTTACTTTGGCTACATAAATTAATCTTATGAGAATCAGAATAAAAAGCATCCACTGCAATTCCATTATATATCGTATAAATTTTTGCAGATGTAAGCTGCGAATATTTATCTGCCACAGCGTTAGAAATGGCAATTAAAGCTGTTGAGGAATTTAATTTATTAATAAAATTTTTATGACACCATACCTTAACACCAAAGTCTTCCTCTAGAAACTCTCGAATATGCCATATATGAGGGATTTCCAATGAATCTGCAACGTATTTTCCGATATAGCAAGCGGATGTATTTTCATGAATCACGTCAATGTTGTTGTCTCTTGCGTATTTTATAAGTTCTTTGCGATGCAGATAAACATATAAATACTTTAAGGGCATTTTTGTCTTTTCCACTAAGCTCGCATTATTAGATATAACCCAAGTATATGCACACGCACGTAGTGCTATATATGGTATTGAGTTAGCTTCAAGTAAATCTAATCCATCAGCTTTATCAGAAACTGCAACATATGATTCAACATTATATTTTCTTAATTGGAGTATTAATCCTATAAGACTATGAAATGCACCGGCAGATTTATTTCCCGCATTTTCAACAAATAAAACCTTCACTTAATAATCCCTTCCTCATATTACTTTTCTTTACATACACTCTAAATCATCCTCGTGCTTAGGTACCATCCTATACGCAAAGAATATTATGAAAACAAGACCTAACGCGTATTTTGGCAATGTAAACTGCATACGGACAAAAGAAAATAACACAGCATAAAAAATAATACAATAAATTGCTATCTGCCTTGCAGAGCATCTATCTGTGGCAATATTATTAAATGCTTTAGATGCTATAATCCCGAATATAAACATCCCAATGGCAATGCCAACTGCTCGACCATCTACATACAGACTCCAAAAAATCGATGTATAAGCATTTGCATAAATATTTTGTCCAGGCCACACCCACTCATTATCTGTCAACATATACCAATCATACATGGATTGAATTAACGCAGGCAGTTCTATCCCAATTAGATTTTTTAATACATAAAATACAGGGTATATAAACCCAAGCAGTGAAGAAGTGCCATACCCATAAACTTTCGCTTGATCTATTCTTTCTGCCCATATTTCAAACATACGCGGTGGAATTGCAAAATACAAATATAATTGTCTAGAAAAGGATTGAACGCCACGTGATAAGCTCATGAGAATAAAGGCTATAACGGCAACAATAATTATCAACAATATATATCTTTTAATATTTCGCGACATCCTATATAATTTAACTCTTTCGGAAATTCTCTGTCTCACGCTACCATTCTGGTTCATATATATTAATGCGACTATAATAAGCCAAACAAAGAACAGCAAGAAACTAGTGCGATTAGCCGAGGATAACATATTTATCAAAATCAAAATTAAGGTCAGTACAAAAAGTTTCCTGTCTCTCCTTCCATACCAAAAATCTACAGCAGTAATTGCTGGCAAAACAAACTTAACAGGTGAGATAACCAGTATTGACAAAGCATTTAATAGAGCTGAATTTCCACTAACTATATCTCCACTTTGTAACATATCTTGAATTGTGCCGAGATTAAATGTCCCAGAACTTATTATGACATTTAAAAGTGTGTATGCTGTATATAATATACATATAACAGCTAGGAAGTAAAGTAGATTGTACCTTGGAACAGCATAGCATGTTATATTTATATTGTACATCGAACTATTCCCAATTTTTAGGTGTATGTTTTGAAGCAAAAATTTATTAATATAATAACCACTTATATAAGCTATAATTCCTATCAAAATCATTCCATTTATATTGTCACTTGCACTATACATACCATAATACTCTAATGCAGATAATATCAAGATTACCGCCCACAAAGCGCAAAATATAGTAACTGGATTAACAACAATTCTTTTTTCCGAAACATACCCTACCAACGTAAATATAATGCAAATTGCTATGCTTATATATAAATATTGCATTCGCCATACTCCTTTACATTTATGCTTTTGATATTTAACTTTTATATCAGATATTACCTAGCAAAAATGCCAATCGTGTTACTACCGAGGCATGTAGACTATCAAAATGGATTCTGGTATCTACAGACATTCCAATTCGTCTAAAGATATTATCCTTATAATGAATTGTCTTCATCAAAAACCTCTTTTTGGAAGGTTCGAGAGGGTACCTTTTGACGATTTCGTCGCTTTGTTTTGTCACACTTATTTTTCTGCCAGTTCTCGCTTTCTTTATAAATCTATGTAATGACGCTTTCTTACCCACAGCAACCCCCACAGAGTTGGAGCTGTGAACCCTATACGAGAAATGCGGGTTACTATCATATATAAATTGTCCTCCTACGGAAACGCAAACGGAAGCAACATATGAATCATGCATTATGATATTATCCGGCATTCCACCTTCTATAATTACATCTCGTAATTCTCGGTTCATTACCATCCCGCATCCAAGGAAATTACCAACACTGGCAACTGTGTAGAAATCTACGGCTTTGTTCTTATTTGAATAAACTTCTCTGCCTACTTCTTTTCCATCTCCATCTACTATCCTTGCATTTGAACAGTACAGGGCAGGTACATCGACATGTGATAGCTTTTCTACAGCCGCTTCCATTTTGTCCTGATCCCATATGTCATCCTGGTCAGCAAATGCATAATAATCATAATTCCCGGATTTATATAAAAGTGTCATAAAGCTTTTTGCCGGTTTTAAATTCTCCTCTCCGACAATCAGCTGCACTCTATCGTTCTTCTCAGAAACACACTTCAGATAGTCTACTGTTTTATCCGAAGATCCGTCATCTCGAATGAGAATGTCGATGTCACATCTTTTTTGGTTTAGGAGACTATTCAATTGTTCTTCTAAAAAAATGCCTGCATTATAAGTTGACATTAATATTAGTACGCGTTCCATCTAATCCATCCTCATCATTTTTTATCTAATTTCCCGTAGCGGTTTTAAGCATCTTGTTTTTTAATAAATTGAGAAAATGCCTTACAAACGCAACAAAGAAAATTAATATGGCAATTGCTGTAATACATGCACATATATATCCTATCCATCCATGCCAAAAACATATAGTAATCTATGTTTCTCAACTACTCTAAAAACTATCATCTGTGCCAGATATATTTCTAAGCTTCTTTATTTTTTAATACCTCTTCTCTTTTATTGAAATATATAGTGTTGGCTGGCACATCGTGCATCACAACACTGCCAGCACCTATTATTGAATTTTCTCCAATTTTAACTGGTCCCAAAATCATAGCATAGGACTGTATTGTTACATTGCTCTCAATTACTGGAGCTTTTTTTGGAACTTTATTAGTTCCTATAGTAACATGATGCTGTATTGTAACATTATCACCGATTACCGCATTTGCATTGATAACAACACCAAGACCATTATGAACAAAGTTAATCCTTTTTCCTATTACCGCTTTTCTCGGTATATCGCAAGAATATACCCCCCACAGGCTGTCCTAAAACCCTATTTATAGTCGCTTTTGTTCCCCACTTCTGGCTGCTATTTGTGGAATTTGCAGTACTCTGTGCTCCACTTTCAGCTATATAAGAGGAGTATTTTGGGTTTGCATTTTCGACTTTTGAGTTTTCAGACAACCTGCCCATAATCTTATTAAACCCAGGTACAACACGAGATATTCTGTACATAATTCTAAATATTTTTGACATTTTTACGTTCCTTCACTTCAAAATTTTAGTTTCCTACTTAAATAAGTATTCTTTACCCTCTACAATTTCGGAATAATAAGTTCCTTGCATCTCGGTTTTTTCCTTTCCGTACTTATATGTCAACTTATGGAATGGGGTCTGTGATTTTATAGCATTCCACATTTTTTCATCAAACTGGTCAAACAGCCTGAGTAGCAGAATATGTGGGGTCGCATTGTCCCTTGGAACAATCTTTTTCCAATCATCCTCATAGTACTCCAATACTATAGCCATGAAGTCATGTAACAGGAAGTAGTCAATTAAGGAATCGTGAGTCTTCCAATATTCATAGCAAAGACTCCTGACTGCCATCAAAATCTTATTATTGGATTTCGCGCTTATCAGCCAGCTTGATGTAATATGGCTGTGTCCGTCTCTTCCCGGTTTCAGGCTTTGGAACATAAACAAGTCCGAATTAAAAAAGTATTCTGGAATATCCGAACCGCTGCAATACACTGTCGCATCCAGCCACATACCGCCGTATTTAATGAGAAGTTCCAGCCGGAGCAAATCCGTCATATGGGTGTTTGATATTTGCCCATTCTTCCACTTGTCCAGTATGTATTCTGGAAAATTCGCATAATCCAGCATATTATCTTCTGTAATCAGTACAATCTCCTTATTCGGCATATTACATTTCACAGATTCATAGCACTTTTGAACTATCTCCGGTGCGTTCTCTATTCCCTGAAACCAGCAGATCCAAACTTTATTACTTAACTGATGAGATATTTCAATCCATTGGCTATCAAAGTCTTTCAGACACTGTTTATATTTTTTCTCTAATTTCTGCTTCGCTTTTAGATGTGTGGAAAGGCGTAGTATTTCCAATGCAATTCTGCTTTTCCCAAGCAAAAGGAACTCGCCTACCGCCGTGAAAAAAGCTCCGCTCTGCCAATATTGCTTTATTAAATTCAGACCGCCCTGTTTATTAAACGTGTCCTTTAAATTGCTCATCTTTACATTTCTCCAAGGTATAATCTATAGTTCACTGGTAAATCCACTGTGTTCGGTTCTGATTCATATACTCTGTATAATCTTTTTCTAAATCAACAAAATCACCATGAATCGGATACTGGTCTCTGGTCTCTTGACTCGGCATTTCCATCCACTTATTTCCAAACCGGGCAACAAGGTATTCTTCAACATTCTCAAACACTGGCAACTCAGTATCTTCAAAAGGTACATATCTTGGCTTTGAGCCAAGGTAACTTCGAAGGAAGGCAGTTCTTTTAAACCTTGCTCGACCAAAATAATGCCCTACATAAATGGTATCCTGTCCCTCATATCTGTGTACATATTTGATTAATATCGGACGTGTTACAGGATTTACAATAACCTTTGACAATTTCAATGCTACTCTTTTTATAAAGCTATCATTCGGAAAGTTACATAGAGCCAAGGCATTAACCCGCAATAACTGCGCCGCAACGTACTGTATCCGTCTGGCGAGGGTATTTTCTGGGGCAGAGTATAAACACATAATATCGACAAACACGGTATGGTGTTGTTTCATGTTAAATTAAAACTCATCACTAATCATCGTTGTTCCTGTCAAACAAACTCTGCTTAGGAACAAGGGCCACTCAGTTGTGTTTTCTTTCTGTAAAAAATACTTCTTATATCTTGCATCTGCCTTTGATTTCTCTTCGAACAGATCCAAGAATTTATTGTAGTTATCGACAGTCATAAAAATGTCCAAGTCGTCATCCCATGGGATGAATCCGTGATGTCTCATCGCACCAAGTGCTGATCCGCCCATAAGATAGTATTCAATCTCATTTTCGCGGCAGAAAACATCAATGTCTTTTGCTATTGACAAAATACATTCTTGGATTTCTTTTATCGTGTAGTTTCTCGCCATCTACAATTATCCTCCTGTTGCTATTACAGAGAGGAATGACAGCGATTAGATCAATTTCTCTCCGTGAATTTCTATGACCTTAAAATGCGTCTTCCTTTTATTTTCAGGAGGAAGCTGCATATAGTCCCCATATGTATATTTAAGATATTCGTCATACATATCCATCCCTCGAAGGTATATGTCTTCAAAAGGATACATCTTACCGGCTCCATAATATTCAGCTGGCACTATCTCTCTAGTCCTATATGCGCCCATTATATTTCCTATATATTTTGAATTATTGAGTTGTTGTTTTCTCAGAAGCTTATCTATTATTTCCTTCTGCCTGTATGGAGTCGTCATCTTCTCAATTGGAATCTTCTCCATAATCCACAACAATATCCTTTCCGCCTTTCCGCGGGGACGTTTTCTGTCAATGGAATCCTTATAGCACAAGGACATTAAAGCCCGATGGTACAGCACGCGAAAGAAATATATTTTTCTTAGAATTATATTGTTCGGTGTACCGTCTATAGGAAAGATATCAATGGATGCATTGGTATATTTATTTTCATTTCCAATCCGTTCTTCTTCAACAACTGTCTTTGTATCGAGGATTCTGGTAATGTAATAATGATAGTTCGGATCGGTATGGTAATTAACTAATTTAAGATGCTCGGATAGTTCATCCTGAGCTATGTTTATAAATGCATCGTAATCTTTTCTGGGTATTCCTAAATCGATATCATCATCCCAAGGAATAAATCCTTTGTGTCGTATTGCTCCCAGCATGGTACCTCCAAGCATATAATACTTGAAGCCGTGTTTATCACATATAGCCACAACTTCCTTAACGATATCGAGATCAACCTGGTGTAATAAGTCCATATTATTCATTTATCATTCCCTTTCTATATCACTGGTTTTAAGAAGCACAGTTTTTCTTATCTGTGTACTACTTGTTCCTTGTGTATAGGGGAAGTATATGATTTCTACACCTTTATCCCTGAAATATTCTTCGTAACGATTAAAACGTTCAGTTCCTTTATAATCACTTCCTACAAATAGTCTGTCATAATGCCATATTGACCAGGCATCAGCATCTTCCGGACAAGATTGAACAACCTTATCCACATATTTAACTGCTCCTACAATCTGCATTCGCTCCACAAAGGGAATGAATGTTTCCTTACCTTTATGAGCAGCACTTGGGTGAACACCAACAATCAGATAATCGCAGTGCTGTTTTGCACGTTTCAGAAGGTTCAAATGTCCAACATGGAACAAATCAAATGTTCCTGAAAGGTATCCTACTTTTGTGCGTTTCTCGTTAAATACGCGACTGGATTCTTTCTTATATTGATAACTGCTTAATCCAAATGCGTGGGGATCGTTCTGATACCGTTCCATCACGCCCTTGTATGTTTCTTCGTATTCCGGGATATACAGTTCCTCATGTGCCAGCATTTTTTCTACGATTTCGCTTGCCAGGTTAACAGTCATATCGACCTGGTTTTCGCTTGCACCATTAAATCTGGTGCCCTTTATGCTTCCCGGAGAAACATTAAGGATTCGATTTGAAGTACTATAAACTTCAAGCTCTATGTTCACACTTTCAATAAAGCGACATATTGCCGCCTTAGAAGCAGCGTATACCGAAAACATCGGTGAACTGATAAGACCGGCTATAGAGCCCATCATTCCACAGAGGAACTCTTCTTCTGACTTGATCCGTTCATAAAACTTACGAACAATTTTGATTCCGCCTACTGTGTTTACCTGTAAGAGTTTTTCTATCTCAGCCGTATGAAGGTATTCAAAATCCGCTACTCTGCCAAAACCAGCAGTTATCATCAATGCTTTCACATCAGTATCAGCTGCCAGACTGTCAAACAAGTCATCATCAAACTCCAGCAGATTACACGAATGATAGTTATATTTCCCCTCAAAAGTTTCAATGGAGGCATCAGGCTTCGCCATGTCAAGAATCTCAGCTGTATAACCTCTTGAAATAAATTCTTTTGCTATCGCAAGTCCAATACCGTTGCTTCCTCCCACAATTACCGCTTTCATCATGCCGCCTCCTCGTATAATAAGTTTATAGTTAATAGTTACACCGTACCTTGACAACTTAATAGATACCGAAAATAAATCAATCGGTTTGATAATACCCATGATATAATTGAACATCGTGTCAATCAGGTATAAGTTCTTCCGCCCCCCTGTTGAGCCCACAAGTAAGGGTTACTTCAAGGGAAGTCTGTTCCCCTGACATGGAAGTTAACTTCAAACCAACTGGCTGTTTGCTGGAGTTCATGGCCTGCCCTCTAGCAGTGGGGTTCGCATCAGACCATCTCCAGCCGAATTCTAATACCGCGAGGGTGTTGATGCTCCATGATCGTGGGTGTTATCAAACCGATTGACCGAAAATCCAACTACGAAAGAAGGTGATTCCATGAGCCAACTTTACGTCGGTATTGATGTGAGCAGCAAATCCAACGTGGCTTACCTGATGAAGCCTGATGGTTCCAAGCACAGCACGTTCTTGGTCAGGAACTCCCTTGATGGTTCACGCCAGCTTGTTAAGCGCATCCATAATGCTATCACTTCCGATTCCCTTACAGATGTCATCATCGGACTTGAATCCACCTCTGTTTATGGTGATAATCTCGTCTGTTTTCTAAGGGAAGATGGCACCCTCACGCCGTATAACAAGAAGATCCATGTCCTCAACCCGAAGCAGGTTGCCAAATTTAAACTGGCTTATAATGACCTGCCCAAGAATGACTATGTGGATGCATTTGTTATTGCGGACTGCCTGCGCTTCGGCAGAATCAACAAAGAGGTTTACCTGGATGATTACCGCTACAAAGCGCTCCAGAACCTCACAAGAGCCCGTTTCTTCGCTGTCCAGAACCTCACAAAGGAAAAACAGCGTTTCCTGAACTACCTGTTTAAGAAGTATTCCACGCTGGCGCAGGAGAAGGTATTTTTCGATACCTTCAGCACTACTGCCCTGGCCGTCTACGAAGAATTCGATTCCGCAGAGACCCTGGCTGAAATGGACTTACAACAGCTCACCGTTTTTATTAAGGAAAAAGGGAAAAACCGCTTCCCTGATCCTGATGCGGTGGCGAAAGCCATCCAGAAAGCCGCCCGGAGTTCCTATCGCCTGCCCAAGACGGTAAATGACTCCGTAAACCAAGTGCTTTCCATATCCATAAGCTCAATGAGAGCGATGGAGCAACAGTTCAAAGCCTTTGATAAGGCGATCGCCGATCAGATGGAACTGATCCCGAACACCCTGACGTCCATCAAGGGGATCGGACCGGTCTACTCTGCCGGCATTATTGCGGAGATCGGCGATATCAACCGATTCCCGAACCAGGCTTCCCTGGCAAAATACGCCGGGCTTGCCTGGCAGCAACGCCAGTCCGGTGATTTTGAATCGCAAAACACGCGTATGATCAAATCCGGAAACCGATACTTAAAGTACTATCTGGGCGAAGCAGCCATGTCTCTTGTGAGATGCGACGCAGACTACAGCCGCTTCTACCACCTCAAATACAACGAGGTTAACAAGTATCAACATAAACGCGCCCTCGCATTAACTGCCCGTAAATTAGTGCGGCTCGTCTTTCGACTGCTGAAAGACAACTGCCTATACAGGGCACCGGAGTCCAAGTAACACAGGACAGTTTCGGTGAATTCCAGCCTGGCTTTCAAAAAAATTGAAATCAGCGAGGCTTGGGGAAGTGCGTCCATATATCGGGAAATATAGCAAAAACAAACGTAAATTTTATTCATTTTCCCCTTGACATATCACCGCTGGACTTCTTCTTGTCATTCATGTTCAAACGACTCCTCTTATCTTTTTGAATACTTCGCAGTACCTATCACAGATGTACTGCCAGCTATAATTATCAGTAATTCTCTTTTTTGCTTTCTGTCCCATTTGCACACTTTTATCCGATGAAAAAGCATCCGCCGAATCAATCAGCTCACTCAGGCTGCCCTCATCCTTCGTCCAATACAAAGCTGCATCCTCTGCCACTTCTCTGTTGAACCCGACATCAAACAAGAGATTTAAATCCGTGCTGCCAAGAGCTTCAAGCAGGCTGGGGTTGGTTCCACCAACTTCATGACCGTGGAAATATCCGTAGGCGTTCTCCCTTATCTTCATCAGGAGTTCTTGGTCATAGACTGTACCAACAAATTTGATTCTCTTGTCGCTTCTAAAATGAAGCCGCTCTTCGAGCTCATGCAGAAATTTATCGTTCACATTCGTGATAAGAGCGAAATCACGCTTCGTCTTGCTCTTCATGAACTCACGGATCATGGTCTCATAATTGTTCTCCGGAACAAATCTGCCAACTACAAGATAATACCCCTTTGCGGTCAGTCCCTTTTCCTTATACCAGTCCAATAGTTTCGGAGCATCATCTGCTAACTTGCTCTTTCTTGTTTCAGCTCCATATGCAATAAATGTGGTTTTCGGATTCCTGCCGCCTATCCCTTTTCCGTCATAACACTCGTGTATGTACTTCTCAATGGTTATGGAATCGCAGATTGCCAGATCACAGTACTTAATCATCCTCTGCTCAGAAAGCTTCCAATACTTACGTATCGGCTTGCTCCACTTAGCCCGCATCCACTCATGTCCATCCGGGTTCAAATAAACCTTGCCACCAAGACTATGGATTTCGTTGTAATAATGCTTTATGAATGGTCCAATCCTGCAAGCCATTATGTATACAATTGGATGCTGTATCTTCTGTTCCTTTATGATCCGGCAGCATTCCTTTAAAGCAGCCACATCGTAATAAATTGCCTGTGCCGGTCCTAATTTCTCTGGAATATGAATCTGGAAACAATGGGCATTGTGGTACTCAAATTCATGGTCTGAGGTTATAGTTGCTCCCTTTGTTTTCTTCGGATTCATGCAACCGTCCCCATTGGCTTTACAGGCGACGTGATATTTGATTTTCTCATTGTTTTGGTGATATTCAGTCAGCTTATTAATGAAAGTCTCATATCCACCATAAGCACCCAGACTCTTCGCGCCCACCAAAAAGACGTGTTGAACATCTTGCGCCATAACTATCCCCGCTTGCTCATATCATTTGAATTTAAAAGTATCCTTAATACCAAGCCATTTCTGATCCTTATCACTAAGATTCAACGGCTCCCCATCTAAGCTATATCCATCAGCACTGGCTGAGCCCTTATATTCTCCAACAACACCAGGCCATTCGATTCCAATCTCCGGGTCGTTCCATGCCATTCCGCCCTCGTCATTTGCATGGTAGAAATCATCACACTTGTAGCAGAATTCCGCTGTGTCAGACAACACGAGGAATCCATGTGCAAATCCCCTCGGAATGAGGAACTGCTTCTTGTTCTCCTCAGACAGCTCAATGCCATACCATTTACCATAGGTCTCGCTGCCGGAGCGCAAATCTACAGTTACATCAAACACAGTGCCTTTAATCGCTCTCACAAGTTTGCACTGTGGAAAATTCTTCTGGAAATGCAGTCCGCGGAGAACACCCTTCGTTGACATTGACTGATTGTCCTGAACAAAGGTAATATCAATACCCACTTCTTCCATATCATGCTGGTTATAGGTTTCCATGAAATACCCACGACTGTCACCATGAATAGCAGGTTCAATCACACAAAGCCCTTTGATGCCGGCCACATCTTTTTCAACTTTTATTTGTCCCATATCTCTAACCTCTATCCTTGTTCAATTAGAACTCAATCTCTTCCAAATACCTGCTCACAGCATCCTGCCATGTTGGCAGAGGCTGGAATCCGGCTTCAACCAACTTGCTCTTATCCAAGCGGCTGTTGAACGGGCGAGCCGCTTTGCTCAAGCCATATTCCTCAGTTGTAACAGGAATTACTTTTGTCGTGTAACCGGCTTGTCTATAGATTTCTTTTGTGAAGTCATACCAACTGATGTATCCGCCCTCATTAGTAGCGTGGTAGTAGCCGTACTTGTCAGTCTCCACCATATCCACTAAAAGCCATGCCAAGTCATATGTATAAGTTGGTGTTCCAATCTGGTCATTGACCACACGCACAGTGGCATGTGTCTTTTCAACGTTCAGCATTGTCTTGATGAAATTCTTCCCGTTAAGGCCAAACACCCATGCGATACGGACGATGAAATACTTGTCCAATGTCTGACTTACCGCCAGCTCACCTTCCAGTTTTGTTAGACCGTAGACATTGAGAGGCTTGTAGTCCTTGCAGTCCGGCTGCCAAGGTTCCGTGCCTTGCCCATCAAACACATAGTCTGTGCTGATATAAACCATCTTGCAGTCAAGCTTCTTACAAACTTCTGCGATATTCTTTGTGCCACCGGCATTAACTGCACGTACTTTCTCGACCTTGTCATCATCCTCGGCCATATCCACAGCCGTCCATGCGGCACAGTGGATCACAACATCCGGATTTATATCAGTGATGGACTTATCGACAGCAGAAACATCAGTAATATCTAACTGTAAACTGGGTTTACCCTACAAAAAAAGTTTCATATTTAACTGCCGTACATATCTTCCGAGGTGTTTACCCAACAGCAGAAGTTTTAATTCTACATATCTTGAAGCAGGTTTACCCTACAAGAAAAGTTTTCAAATTTTTCTGCCTAAAAGCGGTACATATGCTGAAATAGGTCTACCCAACAGAAAAAGTTTTAAAATCAATACTGTTCATATCTTTGGATAGGCTTACCCAACAAAAAAAGTTTTACAGTTTTTCTCTGTTTTCTTGTGCATTTATTACAAAACTTCTCAATCAATTCAATCCGTCTTTGTAATACTTCAGCAAATCATTAATTAGTCTTAACTCCCATGTCTACCCTACGTTTCGTTTCACATAGCAATGAAACATTCATTACCATAGGTCTACCCAACAAAACGTCTACCATAGAAGTTTCAGCTTGCTCGGCGTTTAACGCCGTTTTTTGCCTCCAAATTTATGTGTAAAACAGTGGCGCTGACGCTGAGATTTAAAACTTTTTTTTGTTGGGTAAACATTCTCTCACCCGTCTATCATCCACAGTTCTTTACCCTCTGCTTTCAAGACGCTTTTCAAAAAGTCCGGCTTCTCCATCCAATCGAACCGCTTATCAAACAGCAATTTCATCAGTCGGCGGCAAAGCCTTTTCATAAATACTCAGATGTACGCAATTCTTCTTTGTGTGAAATTGAAAACCGCCGTCCTGTTTCATTCTTGTTATTTCTGTTTTTTGCTTGAACTTGAAATTGCTGGTTCTCTATATTTCAGATTCTCTTGATTTTCTGAAACAGATCAGTTAAAATTAAATCAGCAATTTCAAATTCACAGAAAGGTTGGTATCTCAATGGAGAATAAAATCCGCGCCGGAAAATTTGTTACAAACCTGTCCGGGGATATGGCTTACCAGTCATTTCTTCCCGCATCTCTTCCTCCGGTCCCCCCGATAAACATCGATGAGGAAATGACACAGCTTTTGATCTTTGCTCACAGCCAGCTCACGCTTCTGGATGGGCTTACAAAGCGCATTCCCAATATGCAGCTCTTTGTGTCTATGTATGTTCGGAAAGAAGCTCTGCTCTCATCGCAGATTGAGGGCACACAGGCAACATTAGATGATATTCTCAACCCATTGTCAGAAGACAATGCGAATCGTGATGTAGCTGATGTTGTCAATTACATTCGAGCTGTTGATTTTGCCGTAAATCGCCTTCAGTCTATGCCGCTGTGCAATCGGCTGATCCGCGAAACACACGCTGTCCTGATGGAGAACGTTCGTGGTCAGGAAAAAAATCCCGGTGAGTTTCGCTGCTCCCAAAACTGGATCGGCGGCCAGGGCAGCACCTTGAAAAACGCTCGCTATATCCCGCCAAATCCACAGGATATGATTGAATCTATGTCTGACCTGGAAAAGTTCATCAATGTGGAAGACTCCATAGACCATCTGATTCGTATTGCATTGATCCATTACCAATTCGAGACGATTCATCCATTCCTGGACGGAAATGGCCGAATCGGGAGGTTGATTATCACCCTCTACCTGATGGAAAAACATGTGCTTTCTTCACCCGCACTATATCTTTCCTGGTATCTCAAACAGAATCGTGTTGAGTATTATGATCGTATGTCTGAAGTCAGGCGAACGGGCAACTACGAGCAGTGGATCAGGTTTTTCCTCCGTGCAGTTGCTGCCTCTGCCGAAGATGCCATTCGAACCGTCGATCAATTATCTATGCTTCACGACAGCAACCGGCAGCTTGTCACCGATTCCTTTGGAACCCGCTCCAGGAAAAACGCTATGCATCTTTTTTCGTATCTGGAACAAAATCCTATCATAGATATTCAGAAAACCGCTGCTGCTCTTAATATGTCATACAATACTGTCGCCAGATATGTCGCGGACTTTTGCCGTCTGGGTATTCTTCTGGAGAACACAAATGGAACGAAAGCAAGAGTCTATTCTTACGAGCAATACCTGAGGATTCTTCGGGAGGATACGTGAGCGATATTCCATTTTCATCCAGGCGCCCTCCTGAATACTTATTACAAGGTCCT
>Ga0192242_10164_pt1 | contig 27056 bp, 25 predicted proteins | sample Koala_Koa27_J3_FD_131235 | JGI IMG/M metagenome (GOLD analysis project Ga0192242, IMG submission 131235) | Enriched cells from koala feces incubated with labeled cellulose particles, San Francisco Zoo, California, United States - Koala_Koa2-7_J3 ...
ACCATGGGCTGAACATAGCCGCAGTAATGACATACCAGACGCCCATCCTTATGCAGATGAAGAGAAACATCACAATGGGGGCATTTGATGACATGGCCGCAGCTTCTGCAGGACACAAAACCAGCCACGCCTCTGCGATTGATAAACAACATGATCTGTTCCTTTTTCCGCAGCCGGTCCTCCATCAGTTCTCGGAGCCTGCCGCTCAAAACGGAACGATTGCCTTTTTTCAGTTCCTCTCTCAGATCCTCCATATATACCTTCGGCAGACTGCGTCCGCTGACCCTCTGTTCCATCTCATAAAGCCTGTATTCCCCGGATTTTGCCTTTGCATAGCTCTCCACGGACGGTGTGGCTGAGCCAAGCACAACCGTCGCCTGACAAAGCCTTGCCCGTTCGATTGCCGTCTCCCGCGCGTGATAACATGGCACGGTCTCACTCTTATAGGACGCTTCATGCTCCTCATCAATAATAATAAACCCAAGATTGGAAAACGGAGAAAACAGCGCGGATCTCGGACCGATCATCACATCCAGTTCGCCGTTTTCCGCACGCTCGTACTGATCGAAGCGCTCTCCTGCAGACATTTTGGAATGGAGAATAGAAACCCGGTCGCCGAAGTGATTATAAAACCGCAGCACGGTCTGAAACGTCAGCGCGATCTCCGGAATCAGCACGATTGCCTGTTTTCCTTCCCGGACGGCCGCCTCGATCAGTTCGATATAAACCTCCGTCTTTCCGCTTCCCGTCACCCCGTGAATGAGACAGGTTCTGTGGTCGTCCTCGCGCCAGTGCAGCAGGATATCATCGGCAATCCGCCTCTGTGCAGGGTTAAGCGTTACTGTCTTATCCTGTTTTTTCATCTGATCAAGCGGATTCCGCCAGGTACGGATATGATCCACCCGGATAAACTGCTTCTCTTCCATCGCTCGGATGACTGCTGCCGTTATATTCAGCTTTGCGGTCACTGTCCCGTAGGGCAGAGGCGACTGATCAATCAAAGCCGTCAACAGGCGCGCTCTGGCTGTCTGATGCTTTCTCTCACATTCAGCGAGCTGGTTTTTCGCCTGTTCCATGTCCAGAGAAAGATATACAAAACGCGCTTCTTTCTTCGCTGTCTTCTTCTTCACCGGAAGAACCGTCTTCAATGCCTGATTCATTGTACCGCCGAAGTGCTCACGCATCCACGCCGCCAGCGCAACGAGCTGCGCTTCGATCGGAATGCCCCCGGTCACAACAGATGATATTTCCTTGATGCGCGCTGTGTCAAACTCCGGCGTATCTGTCACCTCAATGACATAGCCGCGCGTCATACGGTTGCCTCTGCCGAAAGGGACTTCTACCAGAACGCCGGGAAAGACTTTATTTTGAATATCGTCGGGTATACGGTACTGAAAGATTTTATCCAGTTTATCCAGAGAGATGTCTATGATTATGTTTGCGTATTTATTTATAGAAATATATTTTTTATCATTCATTGCATACAATAAGTATATATGTTATAATTCAAATGGTGCTGTCGAAACGGCGTGCGGTTAGTCCTTCAACAGAGGACTGTGACCTCTGATTACATAGAAATCTCTCATTCGAGAAATCTATCACGAAAGGAGGGTTTGCTTATGCTCACCATCAGTGACCTGATTGCAGTGATTAGTCTCTGCTTAACCTCATTCGGTCTCGGTTACTCGATTGGAAAGAGTAATGAGACACAAAAATAACCGCCCCCAGTCCGGAAAACTGAGCGGTTATTTTTAACTCAATGAAACCTGGGCTAACCGTCTATCGGCAGCACCTTTGTTATATAGTGATAATAACACGCCAGATATACTATGTCAAACAAAAACTGATTTTCTGTATCAATCTTATCTTAATATTTTCTCAACCCAATGGAACCGTCATCCTCCGTGTTCTCAATAGAACGGATCGTCACATAATACCCCGCCTGTTCACTGATTTTTACATAAACCCGGTCTCCGGCTTTATGCCCGAGGACAGCTTTTCCGAGAGGCGATTCGTTCGAAATCCATCCTTTCATGGAATTGGCCCGCGCCGTGGTAACAATGGTGTACTCTTCCTCCTCCTCATCCTCCTCAAACCAGAGGACAACCTTATTATTCATCCCAACCTCGTCGATCTTCGACTCATCTGAAATCACCACAGCCGTTTTTATCATCCTCTCCAGATAACGGATGCGCTTTTCATTTTCATTCTTAAACTGCTTCGCGGCCTTATATTCGAAGTTCTCGCTGAGATCTCCCTGCGCGCGGGCTTCCTTCACCGCATCGAGAGCTTCCCTGCGGACAACGAGCTTTCGGTGCTCGATTTCCTCCTCCATGCGCTCAATATCCTTCTGTGTTACCTTGTCATACATAAATATCTCCTCTTTCTAAACGATAAAAGGGGTGCGTTCTTGCGCATCCTCGCGCAGAACATTTTCTGTTTCATAGGACGAGTTTCTTATGAAACAGAAAAACCTTTGAACGACATTATACATCACTCAAAGGTTTTTTGCATCGGTTTCTGATCAACTTTCAACATTCAGATCCGGTGATACTCACACCGGATATGCCCCATGCTCTGTATCCGCCAGCTCCGGATCCACGCCCGTCTGCTGCGCCGCGCGGAATTTGAAGAAATCGATCGCCTGCTTCGGAAACAGCGCATAAGAAAGCACATCCTCATCCTGCTGCTTCCACTCCTTCATCTCATTCTCCAGCTTCGAAAGCTGCGGTTCAATGAGATCAGCCGGCCGACAGGTAATCGCCTGATCCTGATCCGCTCCCAGAACCTTTTCCACAACCTCCGGGTTAAACGGCTTGACCGTCTGGCCGTACTGACCGAGCAGGATGCCTCTTGTCTCCTTTGTCGCCACCTTGTAACGCTCACCCATGAGCACATTCAGAACCGCCTGCGTTCCGACAATCTGGCTGGACGGCGTCACCAGCGGCGGCTCACCGAGATCCTTGCGGACACGTGGGATTTCCTGCAACACTTCCTCAAATTTATCCTCAGCATTCTGCTCCTTCAATTGCGAAACCATATTGGAAAGCATGCCGCCCGGCACCTGATATCGCAGCGTATTGATATTCACACCCAGAACCTTCGTACTCAATAAACCACTCGAAAGTGCTTCCTCACGGATCGGCGTAAAATACTCACAGATTTCAGCAAGAATATCCTGATTCAGGCCCGTATCATAAGACGTCCCCCGAAATGTCTCCACCATCACTTCCGTCGCCGGCTGCGACGTGCCCAGGGCCAGCGGCGAGATAGCCGTATCAATAATATCACATCCCGCCTCCACAGCCTTCAGGCAACTCATGGATGCGACACCGCTCGTATAGTGTGTGTGCAGTTCAATCGGAAGGGTTACATTCTCTTTCAGCGCACCGACCAGCCGCTCCGCCTCATAAGGAATCAGCAGCCCCGCCATATCCTTGATACAGATGGAATCCGCTCCCATGTCCTCAATGCGCTTCGCAATATCAATCCAGTAATCCAGCGTATATGCATCGCCCAGCGTATAGGACAAAGCAATCTGCGAATGTCCCTTTTCCTTCCGGCACGCATCCACCGCCGTCTTTAGATTTCTCAGATCATTCAGACAGTCAAAAATCCGGATGATATCAATCCCGTTCGCAATGGATTTCTGAACAAAATACTCTACCACATCATCCGCGTAATGATTGTATCCGAGAATATTCTGGCCGCGGAACAACATCTGCAGCTTCGTATGTTTAAATCCGTCGCGAAACTTTCTCAGCCGTTCCCACGGATCCTCCTTCAGAAAACGCAGGGACGCATCGAAGGTCGCTCCACCCCAACACTCCACCGCGTGATAACCGACCTGATCCATCTTATCAATGATCGGCAGCATCTGCTCCGTCGTCATCCGGGTCGCCATCAACGACTGATGCGCGTCACGGAGCACGGTCTCTGTTATTTTTAAAGGTTTCTTCTCCATACCAGTCTCCTTTCCATATTCATCCGTTTTATCCGGGAAACAATCCGTCAGTCTCAGACAGATCCGTCAACCAACCGGTCAAAACATATATTGTCCATCTGTTGTTTCGGAAAGGTTATACTCCGAATACAGCCATAAACACACCCGCTGCGATCGCCGTCCCGATCACGCCCGCCACATTCGGTCCCATCGCATGCATCAGAAGGAAGTTCGTCGGATCCTCCTCTGCGCCCACCTTCTGTGAGACACGCGCTGCCATCGGTACGGCCGACACACCGGCGGAACCGATCAGCGGATTGATCTTTCCTTTCGTGATCCAGCAGAGCAGCTTTCCGAACAGAACGCCTGCTGCCGTGCCGAATGCAAAAGCGATCAGGCCGAGAATCACAATTTTGATCGTCGTTACTTTCAGAAATGCCTCCGCGCTTGTCGCTGCTCCGACCGAAGTGCCGAGCAGAATCACCACAATATACATCAGCGCATTGGAAGCAGTCTCGGAAAGCTGCTTCACCACGCCGCATTCGCGGAACAGATTGCCGAGCATCAGCATGCCGACCAGCGGCGCCGTAGTCGGGAGAACCAGACAGACAACGATCGTCACAATAATGGGGAAAAGAATCGCTTCCAGTTTTGAGACTTCTCTCAGCTGCTCCATCTTGATGGCGCGTTCTTTTTTCGTTGTAAAGAGCTTCATGATCGGCGGCTGTATAATCGGAACCAATGCCATATAAGAATAAGCCGCCACTGCGATCGGTCCCATCAGATCCGTCTGCCCCAGCTTTCCGGCAAGAAACAGGGATGTCGGTCCGTCCGCACCGCCGATAATTGCAATCGCGGCAGCCGACTCACCGTTAAAGCCAAATAATATAGCAAGAAAATAAGCGCTGAAAATGCCGAACTGCGCCGCTGCTCCCAGCAGAAAACTGATCGGATTCGCAATCAGCGGACGAAAATCCGTCATCGCACCCACCCCGAGGAAAATCAGGGAGGGCAGAATAGACCACTCATCCAGCTGATAAAAATAATACAGCAAACCGCCGATACCGGTCTCAGATGCCTCAGGCGCGGCCATAATTCCGGGAAAAATATTTACAAGCAGCATACCAAACGCAATCGGCACAAGAAGCAGTGGCTCATAGCCTTTTTTGATCGCCAGAAATAAAAACACACAGGCAACACCGATCATGACATAATTTCCCCAATAGAGATTGGCAAAAGCAGTCTGATTCAGGAAATTGCCGATTGTTTCTGTAAGATGAAACATAATAACCTCCATACCGCCATTCAGTAAAATCAGCAGACCATATCATATGATGATACCAGGGTCAAAAGGTCATGAATGGAGCGCTTGCGGTCCGATTCATGACTTTGGGACCCGCCAAAACATGAGGAAGTAGCAAATTTGACCGATTTTTGGTCAAATTTAGCGGATTCCGAATGTTTTGAGGATTGTGGGATAAGTGAGATAGAAAATCTTTGATTTTCGTCATCGAACTTATGCAGAGCAGCACGAAGTGCGGAACAATCCGTAAGTATCATCATTAGTAAAGGCTTTTGACCCCTATGATACAAACCGCCCACGCATCAGTTCATTGTCGCCAACACCTCGCCGGCTGCTACAGACTGTCCCTTTGACACATCGATAGTCGCCAGTGTTCCGTCCTCCGGAGCAACGACGGGTGTTTCCATCTTCATAACCTCCAGAATAACCACCGGATCACCCTTTGACACGGATGTTCCGACCGAGGCTACGATATCAACCACTTTGCCGGCTGCACCCGCTGTAATCGCGATCGCTCCCGCCGACGTTGCCGGTGCCGGTGCGGAAACCGGCGCCGGGGAAGCTGCGGTTGCTGCCAGAGCCATACCCGAAGCAGGAGCCGAAACAACCGGTGCTGCCGGTGCCGGAATACCCTGTAGCGCCGCTCCTGTCTTCTCCTCCACCGTCACATCATACACATTCCCGTTTACTGTAATCGTATAACTCTTCATCTTCGCCATCCTCCTGTTTAAATAAAGCTTTTCCGTTTTCGAATTGTCCTCACCACAAACCCATCCAAAGGAATCTGCTCACTCGCCGCAATCGCAGCCGCGATAACCGCAACCAGTTCCGGGTCAATTGCATCTGATCCATCTGCGGAGGCGGAAATCATCGGTGCGGGTTCTGCGCCCGGATCTGATTCATCCCCGGCAGGAACCTCTGCTCCGGATCGTAACAAATCCGATATACCGTCATCCGCAGGCTCCTGTTTTTCCGCTGCATGAACCCGTTTCGAATCTTCCTTCTGATTTTTGGACTCTTCGAATCGTTCCGTCAGCTTCGGAATGAATCGAAAACAATAAATGATCAGGGAGATTATGATCAGCATGATAAACACGGTACCGATACCCAGAATCGTATTCTGTACCGCTACTGACATCTTTTCTCCCATGCTCTGCTCTGCCGCAAAAGCATTAACCGGAGCGAAAAACAATGCTGCTCCCGGCAGCAGAGCAAAACATATGCTTTTTTTCTTTCTCATTCTATCATCTCCATCCTATAACCTTATCTTCCATACTGTCTCGTTGTTTTGCTGTGCAACCGTTCATGCGCCAGGTCGCATTCTTTTTTACAACATGGAAAATGCCATAATCAGATGTTTTCTGGTATCCTTCGGTTCAATCACGCTGTCAATCAGGCCGTGCGCCGCCGCCGAACGGACGGAATTCTGTCTGGACTCATAGGCTGCCGCCTGCTGATCCCGGGACGCATCCTGTGAAAACAGGATATTCGCCGCCTTCTCCGCCTGCATCATGCCGACCTTCACACAGTCCCAGGCAATCGTCATGCAGGAACCGGTTTTCAACGGCTTTGTATTCATCGCCACATAGGCACTGCCGTACGTATCACCGATGATCAGATTTACCCTCGCTTCGGAAAGTCCCGCCAGTGCCCGCATCATCTCTGCCAGAGATTCCGGCAGGCTTCGTTCCGTTTCCTCCAGTGCGGCAAACCCCTCCGCCGCGGAAACCGTAAGCACTGGAAGAGACATTTTCGAACAGAACGCCAGAAAATCCGCTGCTTTTTTACAGCCGCCGGCCGTCAGCCCCTTCGGCAGTTCCTGCACGGCATTGCCCTGCTCATCAAACAGATTCACCGCATTGCCTGCCACACCGGTCAGGATACCGTTCAGTTTCAAAAATCCCGTCACCATCTCCGGACAATATCCGGGGCGCATCTCCGTAAACTCACCGAAATCTCCACACTCCCGCAGCAAAGCCCGCGTATCCGTATTTTCAACAATTTTTCCGGAAGTGACATAACGATTCAGCTCTGCCATATCACAGCATCCGTATACCGCATCCTCGAAAAGCGAAACCAGCAAACGGATCCTGGCGATCACCTCATCCTCTGTCTCCAGCACTTCTGCCCGGCCGGAAACCGTATTCTGAAAATCAGAGGCTGCGAATTCCCGGGCCATCACGGTATTATCCGTAATTGTATGGGGCGCATTCACAAACATATCCGCCGACGCCGTCATAAATGTAAAATCACTCATGGCCGGAATCATCGTCATGCCGCCGGCGCAGACGCCGAATACCCCGCTGATCGTCAGCAGCTTTTCTACACTTTCCATCTGCTTCGCGAGGACGCCGCCGAATCCGTCCAGCGCATCCACCGACTCTTCCAGGCGAAAACCGCCGCAATCGATCAGGCCGATCACCGGGCTTTTTCTCCGCATCGCCCTGTCATATAATGCCGCGATTTTCTTCGCGTGCATCTCACCCATCGTACCGTTTAAAACCGCCCGGTTCTGACTGTAAACAAACACCGGGATACCCCCGATCTGACCGTAACCCGTGATGACGCCGTCAGACGGTTCAGCCTGATTTTTCAGAGAAAAATCCGTGCTGCGCGCGGATACATAAGCACCCAATTCCACAAAACTGCCGTCATCCAACAGTTTATTAAGACGTTCCCATGCTTTATTTTCTGCCATTCAAATCTGCCTCCTTTTTCTTCAGGTCCGTACTCCAAAAGGAAATAAATGAAACCCTGCCGACGGAACATGATTCGGGATTCATTACGATTTCATTTCATGATCGCAGGTATTCTACTTTATTCTTCCGTAATTTTCAACAGTATATTCCATCAAAAAAAGGGACAATTCAATCCCCGTTGATACTGTCCCTTTTCCTTTTGTTAAATTTTACACATTTTCGGCAAAACCATGTCCTGATTCGAGCGGCAAGCGCTCCATTCATGTCTTTTTAATTCTGGTATCCTATGATACCTACGGATTCCTCCGTGCTTCGCCCTTTCGGAATCCTCAAAACATTCGGAATCCGCTAAATTTGACCAAAAACGGTCAAATTTGCTACTTCCTCATGTTTTGGCGGGTCCCAAAGACATGAATCGGACCGCAAGCGCTCCATTCATGTCTTTTTGACCCTGGTATCATGTCATTTTCCGGGATAGATAATGACGGAATCCACATCATAGCCCTTCAGCCGCTCTCTGCCCTTCAATCCTGCCAGTTCCATCAGGAAAAGAACCTTGACAACCTCGCCGCCGAGCGCTTCCACCAGTTTAATACCGGCCTCAATCGTACCTCCGGTCGCCATCAGATCATCCACAAGCACTACCTTCTGTCCCGGATGTATGGCGTCCTTATGGATCTCCACTTCAGCCGTGCCGTACTCCAGTTCATACTCCTGCGAGATTGTTTCACAGGGAAGCTTACCCTTTTTTCGAATCAGTACAAATCCTTTGCCGAAATCCTTTGCGATCGGCGCCCCGAACACAAAACCGCGTGACTCTGCTCCGGCTACCACATCAAAATCAACGTCCTCCAGAAACGCTTCCATCCCGTTAATGGCCAGTGCAAAGCCCTCCGGATCCTGAATGACCGATGTAATATCACGGAATATAATTCCCGGCTCTGGGAAATCCGGAATGCTTCTCACATAATCCTCTACTTTTTTCATGAATTTTTATCTCCTTCCTTTTTCTTTACTCTTCTGAGAAATCGTCTGTCATAAGAGTCCCGTCTTCATCAAAAGACACTCCGCCGAGTGGTTCCGAATACTCATTTACCAGATCTATGATCGTCTGCTTCGTATCACCGGAAGCCACGGTCGGCTGATAATCATTATAACTGCCTGTCGAACTCAGACGACAGGGAATAACAGCGGCATCCGTCACATCCGTCTGCACCTCGCCATCCACAATCGTAAACGTCTGCTGATAAATCATCGTATTCTTATCCGATGGATTTTTATTTCCGCCGAAGCAGAAATTCCCCAGACTGTAACAGATCACCTTTCCCTCATAAATCTCAACCCCCTGCAGCACATGCGGATGGTTGCCGATCACAAGATCCGCGCCCGCGTCGATCAGACTGTGCGCCGTCTCCTGCTGATAATCATTCGGATAATACTCCCGCTCAATCCCCCAATGACAGCAGGCGATAACCAGCTCAGCACCCTCATCCCGCAGTGATTGAATCTCCTCTTCCATGATATCCAGCTTTTCCTGTGACTGGGACAGCAGACTGGCCGAGACGACACCGACCTTCACGCCGTCATCCGTGACATACATACCAGACTGTCCTGAGTAAGCATAGGTAATCCCGGCCTCTTCCAGAACACTTTTTGTCTCCTGAAATCCTTCCTCTCCGTAATCATAGGTATGGTTATTTCCCATCGAACAGGCCTCCACCGAGCTGCCTGTCAGGATTCCCACATATTCCGGTGAGCCTTTCAGATTAAATGTCTTTTCCACCCGCTCTGTCGCCGTGGACAGGACACATTCCAGATTCACAAGCGTCAGGTCATCCTCCTCAAAAATATCACGGACACCGTCAAAAAAATAGTCCTCCCCATAGGAATCATAGTAAGCGTCAAAAGAGCCGTCATAGCTCTGCGTCTGCGTCACGCCCAGCGTACAATCTCCTGTCGCCGTAATCGTAACGGTTTTCGTCACCGTGTCCGGTATAGTACCTGTGATCTCTATCATCGCAGGGTCGTCTCCATCCGTATTCTGTCCATCCGTTTCCTGACCGGTTCCGGCCTGCCCTGCAGATGTCCCTCCTCCGGAGACTGCGGAAGAACCCGCCGTATCCGTTTTCTGTCCTCCGCAGCCGGGCAGCAGAAGCATGGCAGCGGCACACATTGTTATCACCCGCAAAACAGTTTTCTTTCTCATATGTACATTCCCTCTTGCCAGTATTTGGTTGCTTGATTAATTTATGCCTTTCATCATTTTTATATGATTTCTGCAGTGAATATTTCGACCTGTTCTTAATCGTTACAACTCATTCACTTTTTCTCCAGAACAAAAAGATATGCTCCGCTTTTCTCAAGAATACAAAACTCCGCCAGCAGTCGGAAACGCCCCGAAATCCGCAGATATTTTTTCATCATTCCCATCTCGCGCGAATAGCAGAATACACGCCCCCGCCCGGACAGAACCTCCGCCGACTTTTCAAAAAATCTTCGGTACAGCGCATCTGTCTGCGGCCTGTCTCCGGACATGACCGGCATATCCGTCACAATCTCATCAAACAGATACTCATGTGTAAAATCAAAGTAACCCCGGTTGATATAATTCACCGGCATACCGGCCAGCTTCGTGTTCGCACGGGCTTTCTGTATCGCCTCACCGTAAATGTCGATTCCGTACGCGCTGCGGACCGGGCCGGCATACCTGCGTTCCAGCAGGAGTGTTCCCACGCCGCAGAAAGGGTCCAGCACCTGAGCGTATTCCTTCAGCCAGGGTTTTGCCAGCGCCATAATACCTGCCGCCGTCTGCGGACGCATGCCCGCTGCCACAGAATACTTTCGATAGCTGAAACGATGATCCGGCAGTGTAAAAAGCTTCAGAAACGGCGTTACATTCCCTTCTCTGCCCACGGCCAGACGAATCTCCGCCTCATAGTTTGACACGGAATTGACAAGCATCCCATTGTACGCTCGCTCTATGGCCGCAGCGGCTTTTTTTGCAAAGGCACCTGTCTCTTCCTTCGGCATCGCTCCCGTCACCCCGACCCGAAAATAAAAAGGAGGCTCGCCCTTATGATTTTCCGTGAGTATCCCGAACAGATCCGTTTCTTTCAAATCCGCGGCTAATAACTCAGGGTCCGCAGAAAACCTCTTTTTACCATGCAGAACAAACAGCATCTCCTGCCAGAGCCGGCCGGTCTGTACGACGCTCATGTCGCTGACCATTGTCCTTACGCCGCTTTTCAGCATCATTTTACGAAAAGGAATATCCGCCGCCAGTGCTTCCCGGAAAGCAGGCAAAGTTGTCAAAATCACCTCATTTGTCCGGTGATAGCCGGAAAAAACATGCTTTTTTGCTCCCTCTTTTTTTAAAATCAGTTCCTGCAAAGCAGCCATCTCCGCCCGGACATGTTTTCTTTCATTCTCCGGCGCCTCATAAGAACGAAGTTCATCCAGCCGCCGGTGAAACACATCCAGACAGGACTCACAGTCCAACTCAGCCATGGCAAGGATGTACTCTGCCCTGACAAGCAAAGTATCCTCCGCCTCCCAGGCATCCATCAGGACATCCAGCGCTTCCTGAATCCTCAGCAGGCCGAGAACGGCAGCCGCGTTTTTTCGCACCTTCGGATCGTCATCCGCCAGGCACTTCATGATCACGTCATAGTGGCCTTCACAGATCTCCCTGAACTGATCCTGCCTGTCCGTTTCTTTCATCTGTTTTTTTAATTCGATCAGACTGGCCCGAAGATCGCTCCCGGCACAGATCTGTGCATATATTTCTTTTACTGTCATATATTCTGTCTCTTTCCGCCACAGCACGATTCCTATCATCTGTCTGAATCAGGCAGCTTTACGGAGCCGTACTCTTCTTCGGAACAAAAAACCCCGTCATATCCGCCTTCTCCAGCGTCAGCAGCTGCACCTTCTTCTCAATACCGCCCGCATAGCCCGTCAGACTGCCGTTCGCCCCCACCACCCGGTGACAGGGAACCACGATAGAAACGGGATTATGACCGACCGCGCCTCCGACTGCCTGTGCGGACATCCGCGGCAGATTCCTCTGTGCCGCAATCTCCTTTGCGATTGCTCCGTAAGTCATCGTCTGTCCATATGGAATGGAACACAGAAGCTTCCATACCGCCTCCTGAAACGCCGTTCCCCGTAAGTGAACCGGCACGGTAAAATCCGGTTCTCTGCTGGAAAAATAAACCGCAAGCCACCGCTTTGTCTGTTCTAAAAGAACAGTTTCCTGTTCTTCTGCTTCCTCATCCAGATGAAGAGCAAAATATTTCTGTCCTTCGAACCATAATCCGGTCAGGCCGATCTCATCCGCCGCCAGAAGAATGTCTCCCATCGAGGACTTATAATGGCTCACGTACTGCATCGCATACCTCTTCTTTTCTTTACATAGATGCCAGATACGCATCCACGTCCTCTTTAAACTGCTCCCAAGCATCCGGGTTCTCCACGTAATAAACCGGACACATTTTCCCGGTGATATCATAATGCCGGATCACATCATCCGACGTCAATCCGAACTTCGCGCAGAGCCACGCCGTCAGATGAATGACTGAGTCATAGGTTTCCTGATTAAAGGAACCGTCCTCATTCTCGTAACAGCACTCGATCGACAGGGTATCACTGTTTCTGTCATTGGATGCGTAGGCGATCTCCGCCGTCGGTATGCACTGCACGATCTCTCCCTCCAGCCCCACAATAAAATGCGCGCTCGCCTTCGTTGCGTGAGAATCCTTCAATCCCTCAAAATAATCCCGGTTGGCCTCAGCCGAAGTGCCCGGATTCGCCGTATAATGAATCACGATGCCGTTGACCTCCTCCAGGGAAATCCCCGGTCTGGAGTATTCATTAACCGTCAAAAGATCTACCTCGTAATCAGGCGTATGTGCCTCAATGCTCTCCTCCGAAATCTCCGCTGCGGTCCGCACAGACGCCGAAGTATTATGCCTTGTCACCGCCACAATCAACAACAGGATAACGATCAGACAAAGCACACCGATCAGCACATGTTTCATCTCATATATGATCTCCCCAATACCTGCTCCCCGCTTTCTTTTGTGATAAGACATAATTACCTCCCGCGCGTCTCATCCATCCGGTATAAAATCGCGTTGCAGATCGCAGCCGCCACATTACTGCCGCCTTTCCTGCCCCGGGCAACTATGTACGGAACATCCGTAGTCAGAATCAGTTCTTTGGCATACTCAACATTCACAAACCCGACAGGCACCCCTATGACTAACTCCGGCCGGATTCTTCCCTCCTGTATCAGTTCATACAGGCGGATCAGCGCCGTCGGTGCGTTCCCGATCGCGAAGATCAGCGGCACATCCAGTTTCGCGGCCTTGTCCATACAGACGGCAGAGCGCGTCGTACCATTTTTCTTTGCAATCTCCGCAACGTCCTCATCTGAAATAAAATTATAGACCCTGCCGCCGTATTTTGCCAGAGCTTTTTTATTAATTCCGGACATGGCCATACGCGTATCCGTCACGATGCACGCCCCGGCACGGATCGCCCGCATGGCATGAGCAATGGCATCCGGGGAAAGCGTCAGAGTTTTTGCGTATTCAAAATCAGCGGTCGTATGAATCACGCGCCTGATTACCGGCTCAAGCTCAGGATCCAGACGGATATCCAGTCTGGCAAGTTCTTCCGAGATAATCTCAAAGCTTCTTTTCTCGATTTCCATCGGCAATAAATTTTCATATTGTACTGTCATGATTTTTAAACCCCTGTATTTAAGACTTCATAAATGCGTTCCATATCCAGATGCTGCCGCAAAATTTCCGCCAGTTTATCATACTGCCGCTCTTTGTACTCCGCATAATCCATAGCTTCAAACTGAAATACGGCATCTTCACTCTGCCCGCAGTTAGTTTCGCCCGTATTTCTGTCAATCCCGTGCCGTGCCGCCAATGCCAGAACCATGCGCCGCACGACATCCTCCCGGTCAAAAATTCCATGAATGTATGTCCCGTATACATTGCCGCAGCATGCCCCGTCTGTCTTTTGTATACCGGAAACACGATCCGTAATATCTGCCAGAGAGTATAATGCCGTTGTATCCTCAGGCTCATTGGCAAACCGGCTCTGTCCCATATGGATCTCATAACCGCTTAACGATGAGCCGGACAGACTTTCCAACACGCCGCCGATCCTGTAGAAAGTTCCTTCCACTCTGGTTCTGGTCTTCTCGCCGGCAAACACCGTATCCATGGCGAGCAGCCCCATACCGCGTATCGTACCGCCCTCTTCCACACCATCCGGGTCAGAAATCGACCGCCCCAGCATCTGATAACCGCCGCAAATTCCGAAGATCACCGTTCCTGCCTCTTTTGCCTTCAGAACGGCGGCCTCCATACCGGACTGGCGCATCCAGAGCAGATCACGCATCGTGTTTTTTGTCCCCGGCAGGAAAATCAAATCGGGATTTTTCAGCTGCGAAGGCTGTTTTACATAACGCACCGAAACGCCCTCGATACTGTCAAAAATATTAAAATCCGTAAAATTGGATATCCGCGGGAACCGGATCACTGCTATATCGACAATCGGCACTTTTCGTTTTTTATCACGCTTCCGCTGTCCCGCATCCGACTGATCTGTTTCTGATTCCTGCGGCCGGACTTCATCGCCTGCACCTGTGCTTTTTCTTCCGTCTATACGCTCCGAGAGGCTGTCCTCATCCTCCAGATCGACATCCATGTAGGGCACGACCCCCACAACTTCTTTTTTGCACAGTTCCTCCAGCATCCGGATACCCGGATCCAGTATCGTTTTATCTCCGCGGAATTTATTGATCACAAGCCCTTTTACCAGATCACGCTCCTCATCTTCAAGCAGCATGATCGTGCCGTACAGTTGGGCAAACACCCCGCTCCGGTCGATATCTCCCACAAGAAGGACCGGCGCACCCGCCATCTTCGCCATCCCCATGTTCACGATATCATCTGTTTTTAAATTGATCTCCGCAGGAGAACCCGCCCCCTCGATCACAATAATATCGTATACCTCATCGAGTGCACGGTACGCGCGCATAACCTCAGGCACCAGTTCCTTCTTATATCGGAAATAATCCCTGGCGCTCATGTTTCCCCGCACCTCTCCGTTTACAATCACCTGCGAGCCCGTATCATTGGTGGGTTTTAAGAGAATCGGATTCATAAGCACCGAAGGTTCTGTGCCGGCAGCCTCCGCCTGCATAACCTGCGCGCGCCCCATCTCCAACCCTTCTTTTGTTATATAGGAATTCAGAGCCATATTCTGCGATTTAAAGGGAGCCACACAATAGCCGTCCTGTTTAAAAATACGGCACAGCCCCGCCGCGACAAGGCTTTTCCCGGCATTGGACATCGTTCCCTGTATCATGATTGCTTTCGCCATACCGCCATTCTCCTTACAATTTCAAACCAAACCCCCGAATATTCCGCAGCAGCATTTCATTTTCCCGCTCCGAGCGCACTGCCGTACGGTAAAACGCATGGTTTTTATTGTCGGAATTTTCTTCCAACCCCTCAAAATTGCCGCAGTCCCGGATCAAAATGCCCCGGCTGCGCAAAGCCTCCGCCAGACCGCTCTTCCCCTTAAAAAAAATAAAATTTGCCGCCGACTCCCACACCACAAAGCCCATATTGCGAAGTGCTGTTGTCATTTTCTCCCGGTTGATCCGGATTATCTCCCGGCTCTGACTCAGATAATCCGTTTCCAGGGCTACCCCTGCCGCCGCGGTTCCCGCCGCCTGTGCCGGAACGGAAACCCGCCATGGCGGCGATACCTCTTCCATCCTGTCCAGGAGCTTTCGATTCCGGCAGACGCCATATCCGAGCCGGAGCCCCGGCATCGCGAAAGACTTCGTAAACGCTTTCAGGACAAACAACCGGTCGCTGTCCGCCGTACAGGACAGCATGGAATACCGCTCCTGTTCCGAAGTCAGATCCATGAAACACTCATCCAATACCAGCCATGTTCCGGCCGCCTCACAGCGCCGTAAAATCTGTTTCAGAAATTCTTTTTCTGTCAAAAGTCCGGTAGGGTTGTTCGGATTGCAGAGAAAAATCATCTGTATGTCCGGCGTAATCCGATTCAGAAAATCCTCACATAACAAAAATCCGTCTTTCTCCCGCATGGGACAGGAGACAATCTCACAGCCTGCCGCGTCAAGCGCCTGTCTGTATTCATGAAACGACGGAACCGGCAGAAGAGCCCGCCGCGGTCTCACCGCCTGAGCCAGTGAAAAGATTACATCTACCGCTCCGTTTCCGCAAAAAATGTAATCTACCGGAACATCCTCCATGGCAGCAATGGCACAGCGAAGCTCGCGACAGCGGGGATCCGGATAAAAGACGGATGCGCCCACCGCCTCCGCCGCCGCTCTCTGAACGGACGCCGGCATGCCCATGAAATTGATATTTGCCGAGAAATCCATGCAGTTTTTATTTGTATATATATCACCGCCGTGTTGATACATAATTTTGCTCCCATATATGATACCCATGGGTTCCAAAGTCATAAATCGGATCGCATGCGCTCCATTCATGACATTTTGGTCCCAACATCATCATAATGATAAATAATTTTGTTATGCTAACGCAAATAAAGCAATACAAAAAAACAGATAAACACCCGAATAAAAACAAAAATAATCACCCCTGAAATACTGGCCGCATACATCAGCCGGTTCGCCCGCGGAATATCCTCCGCCTCGACCGGCCGCAGATTATCTCCGATCGTCGGTTTCTCATGCTTTTCTCCGAAATACCAGGCGTCACCCGCCAGCTGTACACCCAGCGCACCCGCCATCACCGCCTCCGTCTGCGCGGAATTCGGACTGGCATGGTTTCGGCGGTCACGCCGCCAGATCATCCGGGCATTTTTTGCATTCCCGTATCCTGACAGAAAAAATGCTGCACCAATCATCAGCAGCGCCGACAGCCGCGCAGGCAGAAAATTCAGCACATTGTCCAGCTTCGCCGCTACCGTCCCAAAATGACGATACCTGTCATTTTTATAGCCCACCATGGAATCCATCGTATTGACAGCCTTATAAAAATATCCGAGCACGGGCCCGCCGATCACCAGAAAAAACAGCGGTGCGATCACGCCGTCGGAGGTATTCTCCGCCACGGTCTCCACGGCAGCCTTAACCACACCGGCTTCATCCAGCCTGTCCGTATCCCTCCCGACGATCATGGAAACCGCCTGACGTCCGGCTTCCAGGCCATCCTTCTTTAAAGCCGTGTATACTTTCATGCTCTCCACCCGTAAAGACTTCGTCGCAAGAATGGTATAACACATCCAGGACTGAACTGCCAGACCCAAAATCCAATGCAGGTGATAACAGAGAAGCAAAACCCCTGATGAAAGTGCCGCGGAACAAAATAAAATCATCAAAACCAGAATCATACCGGCCGCAAACTCCGCCGCAAAATGCTCCGCCCGATCGCCATTCAGATGAAAAACTCTGCGCAGCATCTTTTCAAAAGCAGAAATCATATTCCCGATCAGGCAGACCGGATGCCAGAGGCTATGCGGATCGCCAAAGATCAGATCGGCGATATAGCCGATCACAACGGACGGAAGCAGAAAATCCATATATAAAACAAAAGTTGTATGCATCCACATCTCTCTGTCCAATCTTTCAAAAGTCAGTAAACGCCTGCCAAATTATGATATATCCCCTGATCATCATCGGACAAAAAGGATAAGCACATAATATCCAAACATTTAAAATATAATATACGGTATAATTTAAAAATAAGGCAATAAAAATTACCGGGGGCAGGCCTCGGTAATTTTTGATAAACAATATAAAATTTTTATAAACCTCTCGCCGCAGATCTGCCTTTTTCCTGATAAATCCTGCCCTCTGCAAGATCGTCCATATCCTACAGCTGACAGCTCTCGCAGTCCGGCTTTTCCTTAAACAGCGTCGGATCATAGTCGATCCCGTTCTTATCATAATAATCCTTCACTGCAGCCTTCACGGCCTCCTCCGCCAGCACGGAGCAGTGAATCTTATGTGTCGGAAGGCCGTCAAGTGCCTCAACGACTGCTCGATTGGAAAGCTCCAGCGCCTCACTGACTTTCTTTCCCTTGATCAATTCCGTTGCCATCGAACTGGTCTCGATGGCGGAACCGCAGCCGAAAGTGTTGAATTTACAGTCCGTGATGACCTGATTATCGTCAATTTTCAGATATATTTTCATGATATCGCCGCATTTCGCATTGCCCACCTCGCCGATGCCGTCGGCGTCCTCTATTTTCCCGACGTTGCGCGGATTCTGGAAATGATCCATCACTTTTTCACTATATAACATGCTTTGTCTCTCCTTTCTCCAGACTCTCCCATACCGGAGACATATTTCTCAGATATTCGATCACGCCGGGCAGTTCTCTGATCACATACTCAACCTCTTCCATCGTATTGTACTCCGAAAGCGTCAGACGCAGGGAACCGTGCGCAATCTCATGCGGCAGTCCGATCGCCAGGAGCACATGGGACGGATCCAGAGACCCGGATGTGCAGGCGGAACCGGAGGAAGCCTCGATTCCCTTCATATCCAAAAGCAGCAACAGCGACTCACCCTCAACACCCTCGAAACAGAAATTCACATTGCCGGGCAGGCGCTTCGTCGGATGTCCGTTCAGCTTCGAATGCGGAATCTGAGAGAGACCCTCGATCAGGCGGTCACGCATCGCCGAAACCTTTGCCTCATTCTCCTCTCTGTGGGAAAGTATGTCTTTCAGGGCCGCCGCCATCCCGATAATGGCCGGGATATTCTCCGTGCCGGCGCGTTTTCCCCGTTCCTGAGCACCTCCCTCTATGAGATTCGAAAGGATAACGCCTCTCTTCGCATACAGGCATCCCACACCCTTCGGTCCGTGGAACTTGTGTGCGGACAGGGAAAGCAGGTCAATATTCTGCTCATTCACATCGATGTCGAGATGACCGACAGCCTGTACCGCATCTGTATGGAAAAGAACGTTCTTTTCCCTGCAGATAGCGCCAATCTCAGCGATAGGCTGAATGCTGCCGATCTCATTGTTCGCGTACATCACGGACACCAGACAGGTATCCGGGCGGATCGCCGCCTTGAGCTCGTCAGGACAGACCACGCCCTCCTCGTGGACATCCAGATAGGTAACCTCGTAGCCTTCCTTCTCCAGCTTCTGCAGCGTATGCAGCACTGCATGATGCTCAAAGGCTGTGGATATTATGTGTTTTTTATTCCTCTTCGCGCCCCATTTCGCAATGGAAATGATGGCCTGATTGTCCGCCTCACTGCCGCCGGAGGTAAAAATGATCTCCCTCGGCTGCGCGCCCAGACAATCTGCAATCTCTGTTCTCGCCTGTTCCAGCTTCTCTTTGGCCAGCTGGCCGGCGGTATGAAGGCTGGAAGCGTTCGCGTAAGTATCCTGCAATGCAGGTATCATGGCATCGAGCGCCGCCCGGCTCATCGCAGTCGTCGCCGCGTTGTCAAAATATACATTCATATGCTTGTCTCCTTTATTTAAGCATGATCCCGCCGCGCTCGGCGAGATGCCTCACTCAAATCATATTTTTTCTATATGATTTCGGGTCGAATGTAACTATAGCATCCTATTTCCTGTATGCCAATAGGATTAGGGGAAATTAAATCCCTGTATTTTTGCAGGAATTTAGTAACTATTCAGGACAGTACTTCGCACCTGCTGCGAAGTACGTATGATGACGTAAATTACACAAGGAAAAGTCCCATCGCGCAGCGATTTTAAATGGACTTTTCCTCGTAACTGTAAAGGTACTGAACAGTTACAGGATTTTAAAAAACTCCCGGCAGCCATGAAAATCGCTTACCGGGAAATCCCAAATGATACAAAGAAGTATCCGGAAATATTTTAAACACCACAAAAGTATTAAAATCTCACTGTAATCGTAGTCCCTTTTCCAACCTCACTCTCCAAAAACAGATCCGCGTCATGCAGCTCGACAATATGTTTCACGATTGCCAGACCCAGACCGGTTCCGCCAGTCTCCTTGGAGCGGCTCTTATCCACCCGGAAAAACCGTTCAAACACCCGCTCCTGCATATCCTTCGGGATACCGATCCCCGTATCCGAAACGGTCAGAACAGGCTGATCGTTTTCTTTGTACACACGAACGTCCACCCGGCCGCCCTCGTTGTTATAACGGATCGCGTTCTGGCAGAGATTATCAATCAGTTCCATGATCATGGATTTGCAGCCGCGCATCATACACGATTCTCCCTGTAGACTCAGACTGATATTCCTCCGTGCGGCATTCAGTTTCAATAACTCCATCATGCCCTGCGCCGTCTCATAGAGATCCATCGGTTCAAACAGAAAACGTTCATCCTCTCCGCTGTCCAGTTCCGAGAGGCGGATGATATCATTGATCAGCGTCAGCAGCCGTTCGGCATTCTGTCGGATCTGCTCCGCGAACCGCGTCTCCTGTTCCTCATCTACCATATGATTCTCAATCAGCTCCGCATAGCCCGAGATCGCAGTCAGCGGCGTCTTCAGTTCGTGGGAAACGTTAGCGGTAAAATCCTGACGGCTCCGCGCAGCGGAAAGAATATTCTCATGCTGCTGCCGGATGGTATTGACAAACGGCACCAGTTCCTTGTACACGGGCGTGCGGGCAGCATCCCCGATATTCTCCGCCATCTGATCAATCGGCGCCAGAAGCTTCCGGGTCAGAAAATGCGACATCAGAACGCAGCAGGCAATGATGATCGCGGCAACCAGAATAATCACTGGAAAAACAGTCATAAAAACGTTGAAAATACTGCGCACATCCGCTGCCAGCCGGAGTACGGACCCATCATCCAGCAAAACCGCGTAATATACGGTTGTAATATTCATGGTATCTGAATTACGGACGCTCTCGCCCTCTCCCGTCGCCAGTGCATCCGCAATCTCCGGACGATCTGAGTGATTTTCCAGTTCAGCGGTATCCGCATCGTTATCGTACAACACCTCGCCGTCCGCGGAAACCCAGGTAATGCGCAGCGCTTTGTCCTCTCCGAAAACAGCTTCCAGATTCGCCAGACCATTATCCTCTTCCGTGTTTTCATTCTGCACAAAAAGTCCGGTCGCCTTCAGAATGCCGGCATTGACGCGCAGATCATTTTTTACCTGCTTCTGAAACAGGCCGTAAAAAACAAAGGTCACACAGAGCATTGTCGCAATCACGGCCGCAATGGACATGGCGATCAGGTGGAAATTTATTTTTTTCTTCATGAGGCTCCTCCTTTGCGCATTCCTCACAGGCAAGCCTGCAGGATGTGTCCTTTTACGTTTATTCGCACAATCATCCTCATCATCCATGCGCAATCCGCCTGCTTTGCAGGCTTCTTAGTCTATCACATACCCCACATTCCTTACCGTCCGGATTCTGCTGCCGGCATCGCCGAGCTTCTGACGCAATGTTTTTATATGCATATCCACTGTCCGGGACTCTCCCTCAAACTCCGTCCCCCAGACCTGACGCATAATGGCCTCTCTGGAGAGCACAACACTCGGGTTCGTCATGAGATAACGCAGCAGCTCATACTCCTTGAACGTAAGCTCAAGCTGGCGGTCGTCCACAAACACAAGATGCCGGTCATGATCGATCATGATATTGCCAAGCTGCAGCACCTTCGGCTCCCTGGATTCGGTACGCCGCAGCAGCACTTTTACGCGGGTAATCAGCTCCATGATGGAAAACGGCTTTTTGATATAATCATCCGCACCGTCATCCAGCCCGCGAATCATGTCCATCTCTGTTGCCTTCGCCGTCACCATAATCACCGGCAAACGTTTTGTCGCCGGATTTGACCTGAGCTTCTTCAGTATATCATATCCGTTTTCATCCGGCAGCATAATATCCAAAAGAACAAGATCCGGTATGATCTCATCCAGCTTTTTATAAAAATCCTTTGCCTTTTCAAAGGTGCAGACCATATAATTGCTGTTCTTTAACGCGATTGCCTCAATTTCGCGGATACTGCTGTCATCTTCCACTATATAAATTAATGCCATTTTTTTCACTCACCTTTGCCTGGATTCTATGCTATTTATCCTTTTTTCCTGTTTTGCTTTTCATTTTCTTCTTATCAGACTTTTCTTTTTTCAATTTCTTTGAATCTTCTCTCTTTTTCTTTGCAGATTTATCTGATTCACCGGATTTATTTTTTCCGGAATTTTTTTTCGTATCGGAAGCATTCTTTTTACCTGAAACGCCTGCCGGATGATCCGTCTCAATCATATCCGTATTCTCCGGCACTTTTGCGGGCAGATCAAGATTCATTTTCTCCGGAAGGACATATTTCTCCCGAATCCTGCGATAATCCTCGCGGAACAGGATTCTCTCCTCCTCCGGTATTTTATCTGCTGACTCCGCTTCATCTGTGCTGTACACCCTCACCATGCAGGCTCCGATATAGGAACAATGATCCAGAACATGCTCAAAACCAGTGATCACATCCTCCAGAATCAGACCGGCTTCCATGGAACATCTGCCCGCGCGCAGCCGGTCTACATGCCGCTGCCTCAGTTCAACGCTCATCTCATCGATTGCTTCTTCAAACGCCTCAATCTGCTTTGCCATTGTCAGATTATTGTTCTGAAATGCCAGCGTCGTATGGGCAACCACATCTTTCACGGCTTTCGAGTACACCATCAGCTCTTCCATTCCATGATCCGTTATCTCTATGTCATTGCGATACATATCCGCCGCCGAATATCCGATGGACGCCGCATGATCCGCCATACGCTCAAAATCACGGATACACTGCAGCATAATCGATACTTCCCGGCTGTCAGCCAGAGAAAGCGTCCGGCCGCTCACTTTCATCAGATATTCGCTCAGTGCTTCCTCATAGTTCTCGGTCTTCTGTTCCAGCTGTCGAATCTGCGTCTCCTGTTCCTCAGAATAATCCTTCAGCAGACTGATCGCACACGAAAGAGCTTCTTCGGTCAGTTCAGCCATTCTAACCGTCGTATCCATACATATTTTCACTGCAAAGCCGGGTTTTTCCAGAAAACGGTCATCCAGAACAGACAGTGCGTCCGGTTTCCGGTCGGCTGCTTCTCTCTGATCCGGAATCGTCCAGCTCGCCAGCTTCACAAGGAAATTGCCGAACGGGAACCATGCGATACAGCAGGCGATATTGAACAGGCTGTGTACCACGGCGATGCCCGCCGCATTCGCCGCACTGCCTAGAAAGGCAAAATTGACAAATGCATTGACCAGATAAAAAAACGCCATAAACACGATCGTTCCGATCAGATTAAAATAAAAATGAATCATGGCAGCCCGCTTGGCGTTCTTTCCGCCTCCGACCGCAGAAATCAGAGCTGTCACACAGGTACCGATATTCTGTCCCATAATAATCGGAATCGCTGCACTGTACGGAATCGCTCCCGTTACACAAAGCGCCTGCAGAATACCGATGGACGCGGACGAACTCTGGAGCACTGCCGTCAGCGCCGCTCCGGCCAGGACGCCAAGCAGCGGATTTGAAAACATGGTCAGGATGGAGAGAAACCGCTCATTGTCCGCCAGCGGTTCCACCGCGCCGCTCATGGTTTCCATGCCGAACATCAGCACCGCAAAACCCAGCAGAATCGACCCGACATCCTTTTTGGTCTGCTTTCCTTTCGACGACATATAAAGCACAATGCCGACCACCGCCAGAATCGGGGAAAAAGATGACGGCTTCAGCATGGTAAGAAAAAATCCGCCGCCCTCAATCCCGGTCAGAGACAAAATCCATGAAGTCACGGTCGTACCGATATTGGCTCCCATGATGACGCCGACTGCCTGCGTCAGCTTCATAATACCGGAGTTTACAAAACCGATGACCATAACCGTCGTCGCGGATGAGCTCTGAATCACCGCTGTCACCGCCGTACCCAGAAGCACGCCTTTCAGCCGGTTTGATGTGAGGCGTTCCAGAATACTGTCCAGCCTGCCGCCGGATACACGAACCAGACCGTCACCCATGGTATTCATTCCAAACAAAAACATAGCAAGTCCGCCGAGCAATGTCAACACCGAAAAAACATTCATCTGAACTCCTTTTTTGCCCATCTTCGGGCAAAGATTCTGCATAATACACAACTGCATATTCTTTTACAGTCGTTTACATACTTTACTTTTCATCAAAAACATTTTACATTGTAAAGTATCTATGTAAAATCCAGAGAGTTCTGTTTGTAAATTTTATGTAAAATTATTTCGGATATTCAAAATAAAAACCAAATATTCCACGACGGATGTGGTTTCAGCTTCATATTTACACAGATGCGAACCGTACAATATCCGGTTCGCATCATTTCAGATTATCTTCGTTTCTATCTCCGTTCTCCGCTGATTGTATAGATCACCCACTTCGCAATATTCTCGGCATGATCGCCGATTCGCTCAAAATATTTAGCAACGAGAAGCAGGTCTGCCGCAACCTCCGTACAGGAAGATTTCTCCTGGATCATTCCGGTCAGCGTCTGTTTTGCCTCAACAAAAAGAGCGTCCATGATATCATCCTGTTTTGATACCTCCTCGGCCTGTCTGATATCCCGGTTCACAAAGGCCTGGACGGCGTCCACCACCATGACCATACTCTCCGCTGCCATCTTTTTGATGATTTCCATCTCCGGCAGCTCCCGTGCATCCGCCAGATAAATGGAAATCTCCGAAATATCTGCCGCATTGTCGCCGATCCGTTCCATGTCCGCAACCATCCGGAGCGCGGATGAAACAAGGCGAAGATCTGAAGCTACCGGCTGCTGCTTCATCAGAAGTTTCATGCATAACCCCTCAATATCTCTCATCTGATGATCAATTTCATCGTCGTATTCCACATTATTTTTTGCTTTTTCCGCATCATGATGCACAATGGAATCGATCGCGTACTCAATCGCCTGCTCAATCATGTGTCCCATCGTGATCAGACCGCCGTTGAGTTCATTTAACTGCTTGTCAAAATGATTTCTCATTTTTCATATTTTCCTTTCTCATGTCTGTTCGGGTCCCCAAGTCATAAACCCGAATGCCAGCATCCGTTTTATGACTTCCGTCCCCCGTATCATCCGAACCTGCCAGTGATGTATTCTTCTGTACGTTTATCCTTCGGCATGGAGAATATCTGATCGGTCTGGCCGTACTCTACCAGATCTCCCAGAAGGAAGAATGCGGTCTGGTCAGACACACGGACGGCCTGCTGCATATTATGCGTCACCATCACAATCGTATACTGCTTTTTCAGTTCCATGACCAGTTCCTCGATCTTCGATGTGGAGATCGGATCCAGCGCCGATGTAGACTCATCCATCAGCAGCACCTCCGGCTCTACCGCAAGAGCACGGGCGATACAGATTCTCTGCTGCTGTCCGCCGGACACTGCCAACGCGCTCTTCTTTAATTTATCCTTCACTTCATCCCAGATCGCCGCGCCGCGCAGAGACTTTTCCACGATCTCATCCAGCTTTCCCTTTACATGGACGCCGTGGGTACGGGGGGCCGAACGCTACATTATCATAGATGCTCATAGGGAACGGGTTTGCCTTCTGGAACACCATACCGACTCTTTTTCTCAGCAGATTAACATCCATACTTTTATCATAGATATCTTCTCCGTCCAGAGAAATCAGACCGTCGATCTTACAACCCTCGATCAGGTCGTTCATCCGGTTCAGGGATTTTAAAAGCGTCGATTTACCGCAGCCGGAAGGACCGATAAAGGCGGTAATCTGGTTCTCCTGAATTTCCAGATTGATATTTTTTAATGCATGAAAATCACTGTAATGGAGATTCATGTTTTCTACTGTCATTTTAATCTTCACTGTACCATCATCCTTTATATGTGTGTTTACTTTAAATTATCTGTAAAACTGCACCGTTCCTGTATATCACCGGACATTTTTTGCAGTGCTCTTTATTACACAGATGTGCAGGCTCACTCTTTCTTCATCCGGTTTGCGACCCGCGCTGAAATAATATTGATCACCAGCACCATAACAAGAAGTACAACCGCCGTCGCGAATGCCTGATCCGTGTGCAGGCCTTCCTGAGAAAGCACATACATATGCACCGAGAGCGTTCGTCCGGAGGAAAACAGGTTTTTCGGAAGCTCCGCCACTGTTCCGGCCGTGTAGATCAGAGCGGCTGTCTCGCCCGCGATACGGCCTGTCGCCAGAATCACACCGGAAAGAATGCCGGGGGACAGCGCTCGGGAGAACAATACGGAACACCGTACGGAGCTTTCCTGCCCCCAGGCCAAAGCTTCCCTCACGATAACTGTGCGGGACCGCCATCAGCGCCTCCTCCGTAGTACGAAGAACGGTAGGGAGCACCATGATCGCCACCGTCAGGATTCCGGCCAGCAGGGAATAAGACATGTTGAAAAAGCTGACAAAAAACAGCATACCGAACAGTCCATACACGATAGAAGGGATACCGGTCAGCGTCTCCGCCATCATCCGGATGACTTTAACCAGCTTATTGCCTTTCTTCGCGTACTCCACCAGATAGATAGCGGAAAACACACCGATCGGCACCGCAATCGCCAGTGCTACGCCGATCATGATCAGCGTGTTGATAATCGACGGCAGCATCGACACGTTATCCGTCGTATATTTCGGTGAAAAGAGAGACGGTGAGAGATTCGGAATACCTTTCACCAATATGTAAATAATCAGGAACCCAAGCATAAAGATGGTAAAAGCCGCCGCGATAAAGACCAGTGTCTTTAAGATCTTGGAACCAGCGTAAAACCGTTTCGGTTTCATCACAATTCCCCTGCCCCAGTTCTGACGTCTGACTTTATTTACAATGCCATCAGCTTCTGTTGTTTTCGTTTCAACAACACTGTCTGTCTGTAATGTTTCTTTTTTCATGACGCAGCCTGATCCCCTTTCCCTTTGATGATATTAAATACCAGATTAATAATGAGAATGAATACAAACAGCACCACGCCCGTCGCAATCAGGGCCGATCGATGCAGGCCCGTGGAATAACCCATCTCCAATACCACATTCGTGGTCAGTGTTCTCACACCATCCAGAATACTGCCTGGGATACGGGCCTGATTTCCAGCCACCA
>Ga0192242_10223_pt1 | contig 26747 bp, 24 predicted proteins | sample Koala_Koa27_J3_FD_131235 | JGI IMG/M metagenome (GOLD analysis project Ga0192242, IMG submission 131235) | Enriched cells from koala feces incubated with labeled cellulose particles, San Francisco Zoo, California, United States - Koala_Koa2-7_J3 ...
CGGTTTTGTCTCTTCCATTAGAGCATCCGATTTCAAAATTACGTTGGCTATGGTTTCAGCCGCATTTTTTCCTGCCGCGTCCAAAAAATAATCCGGTTTTCTTATATGAAGCTCTTTAAAAAAAATTTCATTCAACTCATAATCGAAATTCTGGCCTGTATGTACAATGATATGTTCCGTATATTTATCCAACTCGGCCATCACCCTACTCAGCTTGATAATCTCAGGCCGAGTACCCACAATTGTCATTACTTTCAACATCGTTTTCCTCCTGCCCAATAATTATTCACTCCTTATTTCGCGAGCTTTAGCTTTAACTTCCAAGCCCATATCCTCACGTATAAAGCGCAATTTCATCAACAAATCTTTCATCTCTTCCACATTCAGCCGACGCGTATTATGACTATGATAATCTTCTATTTTTGAAATCTCCTCATTCCCTTTTGTGAAATACTTATCGTAATTCAAATCACGTGTATCACAAGGAATACGGTAATATTCTCCCATATCAATAGCCCTTACCATTTCTTCACGAGTAACCAATGTTTCATACAATTTCTCCCCGTGTCTGGTACCAATCACTTTCACTTCCGTATCCAAATACTTCGGATCTATTTTACCATAAACTTCCTTTAAAGCTTGTGCCAAGGTAGCCAAAGTTGCAGCCGGAGCTTTCTGAACAAACAAGTCACCATTATGAGCATGTGTAAAAGCATATATCACTAAATCAACTGCATCATCCAATGTCATCATAAAACGCGTCATATTCGGATCTGTAATCGTAATCGGTTTACCTTCCATCATCTGTTCTACCCACAAAGGTATTACCGAACCACGGCTAGCCATCACATTACCATAACGAGTACAACAAATCGTAGTTTGTGCACCTTCACCCAATTCCCGGCCTTTAGCAACAGCCACTTTCTCCATCAAAGCCTTACTCATCCCCATTGCATTAATAGGATAAGCAGCCTTGTCAGTCGAAAGCACTACCACATTTTTTACACCATGCTCAATAGCAGAAGTCAATACATTTTCAGTACCTACAATATTTGTTCTTACCGCTTCTGCTGGAAAAAATTCGCACGAAGGCACCTGCTTCAAGGCTGCTGCACTAAACACGTAGTCAACCCCATTCATGGCAACATCCACAGACGATTTGTCACGCACATTACCAATATAATACTTCACCTTAGGGTTTTGTAACGCATGGCGCATATCGTCCTGTTTTTTTCATCTCTCGAAAAAATGCGGATTTCCTTGATATCACTGTCAAGGAAACGACGCAAAACAGCATTACCGAAGGAACCTGTTCCACCAGTAATTAATAAAATTTTGTCTTTGAATATAGACATACCATTATAAATAATCGTTCTTCTACGTAATTTCAATTATATAGCAAGTAGACAATCATAAACTTCTTGAAGTTCTAAACGGAACTCCTTTCTATAAAGTTTTAATTGCTTACTTTTATCTTTCAAATTTCTATTAATTGCAAGCTGATGTATTGATTCGACAAAACTATGTATATCATTTGATTTAAAAAATTCGGTTTCACTTACCAATGGATTCTGTTTAAACATCTGGATATCGGAACAAAGCACATTAGCACCTAGTGACAATACTGTCGATATTACACCACTATTTGTACCTCTGATATAAGGTAATACAACATAATTAGCAGAAATGACCAAATCATAATATTCCTGATCCGTCAAATATTTATCACACAAAAAGATATTATATTTAGCTAAATTAATTCTATCCCAAGTCTTTCCTTTTGGAGCATTTCCTGCTATAAATAATTTAATACCATATGGCTTATACCTAACAAAATATAATTTCCACGCTTCAAGCAAAAAATCAAGACCCTTTTCTTTCCGCAAATGCCCTATAAAAAGAAAGTCCAAATTTTTACTATTTTTATTCCCCTTTTTAATAAATGGCAATCTTTCTAAATCCATTATAGGAAACCTATAAAAAAATATTTTATGTGATATTATCCCATAATATTTTATTAATTCATCCCTAGATTGCAAAGTATGTACAATATAATAATCTGCTTTTCGAATAAAAGATTTTTTTCTTCTTACTAAAAATTCAATATTACTTTGCGTTTCTGAAAAAGGAATAACATCATGACATGTAAAAACAATTTTAGAATTAGTAAACCATTTCAATGCTATAATAAATATTTTCTCCGGGAAATAGACATTTGATATAACAGAATAATTTATTATTGATGGTCGTCTAAGCAATAAGGAAATAAAAGTTCTACATAATCCGAATATAAGTTCAAAATAACGCAGAAACAACCGGAAAAGCCCCTTTTTCATTCCCCCCAAAAGATCTGTATACTTAAAGAAATACTTTTTACCATAATTAAAAGGGAAATAATAACTTACATATACTTCTTGAGATATTCCTTGCTCTTCTAAAGCTTTTATAATTTCATCTAGATATAATCCACCATTCCCTTGAGTACCATGGTAGATATGAACACATTGAACCTTTTTCATAATTATATCCACAATTACATATCAAACAATTGCAAAATTTTATTTACAGTTTTCTTGGGGCTGTATAATAATTCAAATTCTTTTCTTAAAAATAATGGATCAAAAGGAGAATCAAGGCCCTTTATTAATAAATTAGAAAATTCAACAACATCATCAAATGACTTACTTATATACCCTAATTTCCCATCTCTAAGAATCTCCAATGCGCCTAATGTCGGCGTTGAAACGACCGTACGTCCTAAGTATAAACTCTCCAATAAAACGGTTGGAAATGCTTCAGAATATGAAGGTAGAACCACTAATGATGCTTTACTCAAAATCGGATAAGGATTTTCCAACATTCCTGTAAGTATAACTTGTTCATGCAGTCCTAATCTTAAAATTTCCTCCTCTATTTTTATACGTTCTACACCTTCGCCTACTATTACCAATCGAGCATGATTTATTCTAGGCAAAACATATTTAAATGAACGAAGCAAAAAGCATAAATTCTTTACAATACTTAATCGACCTACAAAAACTATGTATGGGGATTGTGTTACAATCATTTTTTCTTTGATTTTATAATCTATTTCTTTCGTATTTATGGGATTAGTGATCACTTCTATTTTTCGACTAATTACTCCATGTTTTAATAAATGCTTTTTAATTCCAGTAGATACAGCTATTATTTTCCAACATAAATTATATATTTTAAAAAGCAAAAATCTATCTCTAAAAGAATGAATTTCTTGGTTAATATAATTATGGTGAGAAGCGATAATTCTTACGCTTGAAAAAGCTAAATATTTTGCCAAGAGTACAATAAAAGCAACAGCATTAGCTGTCAAAATAAAATCAGGACTTTCTTGGCGTAAGAATTTAATAATTTGAAATAAAGACCTAGACAATTTGTTAGTACGTAAATTTATATATTTAACTCGTTTAGGAATCAAATTTATCAAATCACTATACTCATGACATGTAAGAAACAACACTTCATTTTCTGTTTCTGATAATAATGAAGCATAATTTAAAAAGACCTTTTCTATTCCACCAATATTTAACCCTGGAGAAAATATAACAATTTTATAATGTTTCAGCATTTCTGTTGTATTTATTAAAAGTATAAATAGCTGATTTGTATATAAATAAGAGTAGCATTCCCCAAAGCACAAATCGAATGGGGTGAGTATATGATCCCCTAGCCCAAAATACACTATTAGCTAAAAAAATTCCCAATATATAAGATGCAAATAGGTTTCCAAAACGACTTCTTAATTCAATAGTATGTACCACTTTTCCTAACATCCACATTAATGCTATAACACCTATTATTCCAAAGGAAAGATATAAATCACTAATGATAGTCGTACCTAAACCTATTTGATATTCATCTGGTACTTCCTGCTTATAAAAAGTATATTGAGAAAGTAACTCTGCAGAGCCATAATCGGGACTTCCATTTGTTACCACCCCTGCTAATCCAGGAATAAGCCCTAAAATACCTAAAGCCATTGATTTACCATAAGTATATCCATAATTATCAACATAATCCATACTTTCATATATAGTTCTAGATGGAATGGTCATATCAATAAGTAGTAAAGCTGGAGATGCAGAGTTTAAGCCCACTTCTTCATTTGCACGATTTTTTTGTACAATCCACATACTTAAAATTGCCAACAGTAAGAATACAACAAACAACTTTAATGTTATAGGCTTAAACCAGAATGCATAAAGTCCTAATATTGGCAAAAGTAACATAGAAGCCGTAGTCCGATTTCCCACATAAAGCAGCAATAAAGAAAACAATACAATTACAACAAAATATTTTTTATGAATTATATATCTATTATCGATGAATTTATTTCGAATTTCTAAAACAATCAACAACACAGAAACTATTGTCAATAATAATAATATATAAGTAACATAACCACTACTAGTACCTTCGCTTGTCCCATATATTTGCTGATAATATGTGATACCACCACTGAAAATAAATACCAACATTAAAACTATATCTATGCAGAATAATATTAATGTAGGATATATACGTTGCCTATTTGCAAATGATTCAATGCCAGGTTTTACAAACAAACTTCCACAAAAGTATGCATTCATACCTATAGTAAATAACCAAGCACCAGAATTCAAATACGAATAATTAAATTCAAAAAAAAATAATGCTCTATAAAATGGCTGCTTATAGAAAAATGAAGCAAAAAAGCCAATTATATAGCAAACTGAAAGAAAAATGGTATCAAAGTCGAAATAATTTCTTTTACAACGTGATTTTAAAAATAATATGAGAGAAGTGAGGGCGACAAAGACTGTGATGTAATATAATATCAATGAAAACTCTTGCTGTCTAGGCGTAAATATATATCCCAAAATAGAAACCAGTAAGAAGAATAATGCACGACACTGTATAAAAGACAACTTCATTAATAATAAATATATAAATTATCTATTTCTACCTAAAAAAAACGCCTTAATTTTAAGTAAGCAATAAGAAGATAATAAGAATTGCAAATACTAAATATAATGAATTTTTCTATTCGACCTTTCAATGTTAAAACTTGGAGATGTTTAGTACAAAAGTACCAATCAGACCTATCAATTGAATCATAATCATCTTTATTATCAATAACTATAATTGAACGATATAAAAAAAATGCAATCCACTCAATATAAGGTAAACAGCTATTCTTATCAACATGATATTTTGCTATCAATTTACAAAAGCTATGTTTTAAGTGGAGACAACCTGCATATTCTTGCCGAAAAGAAAATCTTTTATGTACAGAAGAACTTCTATATTGAATATAATTATATGAGATATTTGAAGAATAATAAATACGTTGAACAACAAACATATAATCTAACAAAAAACATAAATCCTCCCCAAAAGCAATTTCAGTATCAAATATTATGCCAAATGTAACTAATATATACCGTTTATATAATTTTGCATAAGGGGAACCTCTATAATAAAAATTCTGCTCTAAAAGCATTTTATACAGGTCATACTTCAAATCATACACTGCATCAGAATAAAACTCACAGCCGACCTGTTTTCTTTTAGGAGTCAATTTCATAAAACCATGAACAACAAGTTCAACATTATTCGTACAAATATCATTATACAAAGATTGCAAATATTCCTTATCTACATAATCATCTGCATCCACAAAGCACACATATTCTCCCATAGCATTAGCTATCCCAAAATTTCTAGCTGAACTTACTCCACCGTTTTTTTTATGAAGAACCCGTATTCTTCTATCTTTTAATGCATACTTATCACAAATTTCACCAGATTGATCGGAGCTACCATCATCTACCAACAAAATTTCGAAATCGACAAATTCTTGAGCAAGCAAACTATCTATACAACAATTTAGATATTTCTCCATATTATATATTGGAACAACAACAGATATTTGGGGATTTATTTCTGGCATCATAATAAAAAATGAAGTTATCAGATTAATATGTAATTACAAAACGAGTTTCAGTAATTCAATAAAATGCATTTATAAAACTCACAATATACAACGATTACACATTATATTATCTCAATCTAGACAAAAACATTATCGCTTTCTTCCTCAGTTCGTTTAACTTGTCATCCACCTCCACAAAATCTATAATTTCTAAGTCATTCAATTTCTCAACAGATGTAATCAATCTATCATCAAGTCCAAACATGGAAAGTAGAGATTCGAACCTTGCCATACCCCTTTTGGAGTTTCCCAATACGACAAATTCTTTTTTAAACAGTATTGAAAATACACAAGCATGAAAAGAGTCTGTCACCACAAACTCGGCATCAAAAAAACCACGAAGCCATTTTTCTACGGATGGTTGTATACGATCCTGCAACGCAGCTTCGAAATTCTCCACCTTTGAATTTACCCGAAATGGTTGCAGAGCTTTTTCTTTGGCTATGTGCTGAATAATTTTATCTTTTTCGGGGGTTTCGTCCAAAATGTAATTCAACAAAGTACCCGGACTTTTGGGCGTTTTAGCAGCTTCAAACAATCTTATATAATCTTCTGCATTAAAAAGCATTGTTGGATCCAAAACATGAACGGCATCCACATTCCAATGTTTCTTGCAAAGTTCTACACCAGACACTTCGCGTACTGAGACTGCATCAAAAAGCCTCAGAAGTCGTCCACATTCCATTGTTTGATTAGACGAATATTCCCAGTTATCCGTACCAAAAGAAGCCGCGTAAGCTATACGCTTGACTTTCCATTTTTCAGCAAAATCAAAAAAAAGATCTATATATATTCGAATTATAAATCGGTCGCCAAACTTGATCACTACCAACAATTAATGCATCAAAATCCTTCGATTTCAATCGTGCAAAACATTTCACCTCAGTCCGATGAATATATTTTTGTATAAAAAGAGCGGTATATTGACTGATAACAGGAAACGCCTGATTATACTTAAATTCATAAAATATTGTTACATCTCGTCTAAATATGAATTTTAGTATAATTCTTTTAACCACAGCAAAAGGGAACTTCCACAAAGAGAGTCTTTTCTTAAACGGTTCATCCAATATCTTTACTTCATGCCCTGCTTTTTCTAAAACAGTTTGTAATGCATAAGCTTGCAATAGACCTCCATAATTTGTACGCAGAGGCTGTGTTATAATTCCTATCCGCATAAACTTCCTATCTACTATTAGTAAGTGTCAAATTTTAACATATTCCATTCCCCCTTTAGAAAACTTTCCTCCTAAAGTTTTCAAAAACCGGCTTAATTTTTAAAGTTTGTTAGTATAGTTCCCGATAGTTATCGACAGCAGATTCACATAATCATAATCTCTGAATCTTTTACCACCCATCATACGATAAAACTTCTCCAAATAGACCAAAACGACTATGTTGTTGGCTCGTAAGTAAGCGTCCAATTTTGACGTACCCCATAGGGAAAGCCCCTTTGGGAAGCTTTCCTCTTAAAGTTTTCAAAAACCGGACTTGATTTTTAAAGTTTGTTAGTATTGATTTCGATAGTCATCGGCAGCAGATTCTCATAATCCCTGCGGCCTTTGACCACCTCACGGAAAAATTTCTTCAAATAAGCCAGGGCGGAGATACCGTTGGCCCGGCAAGTAGATATCAAAGTATGATAGGCGGCTGATGCATTCGCCATGCGGTTGCTGCCAAAGAACAACGAGTTCTTCCGCTCACCCGCCAAGGGACGGATGAACCGTTCCGCAATGGTATTGTCGATGCTGTAACGGCCATCTTTCAAGTAAGCGAATATCTGATTCCAAAAGTTCTTCAGATAATTGACTGCCTTTTCCATCAGATCTCCCCGGGGAGGATGACCCTCCGAAGTCAGCACATTCAAGAAACTGCGCATGCGGCCGATGACATCTTTTGTCCGTAGGGAGTTCCGCTGTCGGGTTATCTCTTCAGTTGTCAGACCGGACTGGCGATAACTGTCTTCCTGACCATACAACCAGCCGATGTATTCCAGCATCTGTTTCGCATTCAGATCACCGCCCTGCTCGTAGGCATACACGAACTTGGCGCGCGCATGGGCCAGGCAGCAGAGGTGTTCCGTGTCGTACAGTCTGTCTTCCAGATACATGTACACATTGTAACCGTCAGACTGCAACGCCTGGATCTGCCGGTCACCCAAAATGTTCTTCAGGGCATCACGGCTGCGGGAACCTTCCTCATAACAGTAGATGACAATCTTCTCTTCACGGTTGACCAGACACCAGATATATCTTTTGCGATAGCGGTCCTGTACCTTCACCTTGCACCAGGTCTCGTCGCAGTTCACGATGGCATCTTTCTCCATGGCCATATTCTTGAGCGTTTCAACCAGTCCCCGGGTAAACCCTGCACCTTTCTCAAGCCAGTTGGTCAAGGTCATGCGGCTCAGGAACATGCCATGGTCGTTCAGACGGTACATCTCACGGTAATAAGGTACATTCAACACAAAATGGTTGAAGGCCAGATGGGCCAGGAAATCGGCAGACGCATGGGTTCCGGGAACTACATCAATCTTATCGGGACCACCGGCTTTCGGAAAATAGCCCTCCAATATCTTACCGTCAGGCTGCTTGTAACGGATTACCTGATATTGGTGTTCCAATATATAGCTTACCTGCTCATAGGAATACTTATAGAAGGTCTTGATGACTACGGCATCTTTCGGAAGACGGCTCAAATCAGAATCATGGCACACGGACTTATTTGCCTTCATACGTTTGTAAGACATCCCCTTACGGTAAGGCCGTTCCTCTTTCCTCTCGGCAGATGACGGAAGGTCCGTTCCTGTCTCCTCCGAAGGAAGGCCGGGAGTGGAACTGCCGTCAAAATCTTCCTTGTCCGCTTCGCGGGAATCGGAGCCACGGTTCTTGGACGAAAGTTTCTGGGTCTTGCCGTCGAAACGGTTCTTGTCTGAAAGCTTCTTCTGTTCCTTCAAGGCGGCATTCTCCTTCCGGAGCTTTTCTATCAGCGCATCACGATCCGACAGCATCCGCTTCAAATCATCAATCATTTTGGTTTGTGCTTGTGAGCTTTCATGCAGAGCCAACAGCTGTTCGGTCATACGGTCCAGCTTTTCCAGAAGCTTTGCTTCACGTTCCTTGTCTGCCTTGCGTAAGGCAAAAAGCTCGTCAAGCAACATCGATTTTTCCATGGAATTCATATCGGAATAACCGTCAGTCCAAGGCTCCGGCTCTTTTTCACGGAGCCTCAGCTGTTCGGCCGAAGCCAATATCTTTTCAAATTCACGATCGTCCATGCCACCTTGATTTATACCGTAAAGATACCGAAAAACAATGGCATAAACAAATTATTCCCAACTTATTTATCTGATATTCAAGTGGTTGATTACAGGATGATGTAACAGCACAACCACATCTTTCCATTGGATGCTATATACCGAACCTTCACCCTGTCTGCATACCTGCATGAACTTATAACCCGAAGAGAAACGCTTCTCATACAGGCTGAAAGAACGGCGGTCGTAAGCAAACAGCCTGACTTTCCGCCGGTCCTTGGACATCACGATGAAGACTTCATCTTCTTCAGGCTCACGGTTCAACTGCTGATGGATCACGGAAAGCACACGCTCATACTTGCAACGCATATCATGAAAGTTTCTCAGGTAATAAAACCTGTGCATTCCTGTAACATTCAACATAGCACCTCCAGCTTCTCCACCAGGTTCTTCAAACCCTCGTAGTTTAAGTTCCGTTGCTGTATGTGCATTCCACCTGTCATACGGATATCTATCATGAATCTCATCGGAGGGGATGAAAAGGATGTTCCCAGGGATGGGGCGGAAGTTGAAAGAGGCTGTTCCGGTTCTTGATCCACTGGTTCTCCTTCTACCTGTACCGGGACAATGTGATGTCGGGTATCCTTGTACCATTTGTGAAACAGATTGTAGGGTACTTTGTTTTTCAAACAGAAGTCCTGGATAGACTCTCCTTGTGGCATCGCCTCCGCTTTGTAACGGATGAACAAATGCTCAAAATCGCTGCTGCTATACATATTTACTGAGTTTTTGATTACAGCAGCGAAGATCGAGATTTTTATACTTTAGGGCAAGACGGTATTTTTGGACGCTTACGGCTCGTAAAGTGAATTTCATGAAAGAAATAACAGAATGATTTCAATAAATGGAACAGAAACGAAAAGTTCTTTCCCCTCCTGCCAAGCCTATTCCTTGACCAGTACTGGAACAATGGGATGTCGAGTATCCTTGCATCATTTGTGAAACGAATAGTAGGATATTTTATTTTTCAAACAAAAGTCCAATACCCCCCCCTGAGTACCATTGCCATTTTGCAATGTATGAACAAATCCATAAAATCGCTGTTACTATACATCTTACTGCGCTGTTTTAATACAGGAACAAAAGTCAAGCCTTATACTTTACGACAAAGTATTCATTTAGAAATACTTACAACAAATTACACGGAAACCATGAATTATAAATCTTTACATCGTTACCCCCCCCCCACGGCAGATATGAATTATTTTTTTTAAACAAAATCCAAATTTACTTATTATTGGATATTTTATCATCGCAACCTTAAATCTAGAATATAAATCATAAGCATCAAGTGATATTAATTCTAATTTTATAGAGTCTACATAATCTTTTCTATTATATTCCAACAGAGCATTCAACTGCTTTTTTAAACATTTCACCTTGACTATTCGATTTAAGCCATCTATCTTTTCTTTCGGCAGCTTCAATGAATCAACTATGTTTATCAATACATTGAAAGATATATCTTTTATGATATGGATCTTTTCTTCAAATGTCCATTTAATATGCGAATGACTATCCTTCCGTACTGTATAATAATATAAATAATCATCTATATATCCACATGGATATTTAGATGCAATCGGTAATAAAAGCTGATAATTCTGTCCAATTTCCCTAGGAGCTTGTATCTGCATAGACGGCATAGAATCACGAAACATAGAACTCCTAACCATGTATCCACCAGGAGAATAAAAAACATTCTTACCTATTAATAAATCTATAAATAGATTATCGCGACCTAACGGAGGTACTCTCTTTTGCTCGCCTATTTCTTTATAAGAGTCAAATTCAACAACTTTAATTTTACAAATACAAAGGCCTATATTAGGATGGTCCTCCATATAATTTACCTTTTTTTTCAATAGCATCAACAGGCAAATAATCATCAGAATCAACCCATGATAAATATTTTCCTTTAAAAATTGGCAATGCTTTATTGATAGCAGCACTTTGACCTGCATTATCTTGATATATATATATTAATGTATATCCTTTCAGGATAAAATCAGACTCATAATTTAAAATAATCTCTTCTGTTCTGTCAGTTGATCCATCATTTATTATCAATAATTCTAAATTCGGATATGTTTGATTTAATATTGAATCAAGAAATCTAGTTATATATGATTCACCATTATAACATGGAGATATTAGACTTACTAACGGCTTCATTTCTTTAACATTTTTGAACTAATCCAAAGTTTAACATTACTCCTTGTACTCTTTTCAAATATAATAAAGTAAGTAGTCATACATACACTTATAGTTGATACTGTACAAACTGTTAAAAAACGAAATGGAGTAGAATATTCAAATAGGCTATAGACAAAAGAAGTTAACAATAATACTATACAAGCAGATACAAGTGAAGGCAAAAAAGCTCTTGTAAGATATATTTTTATATTAAATTGAGGAATATTTCTTTTCGTTGAGTACAAATTAGATACAACCACAAAACATAATAAAAATATTTTTACGCCATAAGGTACAATAGGCGAATATCCTATTCTTAACAAATAATATGTTATAGGTATTACTAATAACCATATCATACCATTAACTATACTCATAACCTTAATTTTACCGGTTGCATGTATAGCAAAGACAAGTGGCAAAAATATTGAAGATAAAACACTAAGAATCAATTCATAAACACAAAATATTTGTGTATATGGAGGTGGAGTCTTAAGCCAAAGATTTAAAATAAATTGACTTTCAAAAATAAAAGGAGTAGATAGTAGTAATAATAATGAAAATGAATATTTTGATGCATTAATCATTAGATTTTCCATTTTTTCAATTTGATTTTGTGAATATGCCTTAACTATTGGTGGTCGTATAGCCGTTAAAAAATTATTTGAAAACGCCAGCACTTGTGTACCTATTGTCGTAGAAAAGCCTACAGCAGAATTTATTACTGGCCCAAAAAACATATTCATAATCACATTTACGCCATGACTTCTTGCCATGACACTAAAATTTCCAAATAAATCCCATCCTGCAAATAAAAAAATAGGTTTCAATATTTTTTTATCATTTACATACTTAAAATGACATTCCTCAAAATGTTTTATACAATAAAATCTATATATATACTGTATAATTACAGTTACACAAAACACCATTATACCATAAAATACTAATTTATCATATGGAATTATATAAAGCAAATAACATATTATCAATTTTAGAGACACCTCAAGAATTGTCATATATGCAAATATAGACATTTTCTCATGTGAAATAATACACGCATTATAGGGTACCTGAACTACAGCTAGCATACTTGTTAAAATAGAAATTTGATATACAATAAGAGCTGCATTATACCTATTATCAGGAATTACTATTTTTTTTCCTAAAAAATACAGCCCTATTGTTTCAGCTAATACAAAAATTAATATTGCGACAAGTATATGAATATTTAATACACTAGCAAATGTTTTTTTTTAATCGTTCTTTATCTCCCCTACCAAGTTCATATGTCAAAAAACGAGAAGTTGCACCTGACAAACTACTATTAATAAAAGCAAACATCGCAACAACACCACCTACAATTTGATAGATACCATGATCTACAATCCCAAGAACAGCAAGATTTACTCTACTAGTATACAATGAAACAAGCATAGTAAATAGCATACGGAAATAAAGAAACAATGTATTTTTTGCAATGGTTTTATTAGAAGATTCCTCTTGATTAATTGCCATTTAAATAAAAACGGATTGAACCCTTAGCAAAATAAATACTATTTTTAGTATAAAATCTTTCTCACTCTTTTTATTAGTAAAATTATATTTTTCACTAAAACAAAGTCTTTATGATAATACATCCAATATACAAATTTATCTTTTAAAGTTGCATTTCCTAAATAGTCAACAAATTTTAAGTTATACTTTTTTTCATCGATTTGCATTATCTTGCAGTATTTCAAAATTATTCTATCTGTATCTGCGTCAAATTTAAAATCTATGCCTGATAAAAAATTATGTTTTTTATAATATTCTACTGTCATACTCAACCCTTCCTTTAAGGGTATGTGAGTACCAAACTCTGGAACAATCTCTTTTATCTTAGAATTATTTAATAGTTGGCTTATACCTCTACCTCCTAATATCTCGCCTTTTTTCTCTGGTATTTCTTCGGCATATTCTTCTTTTTTTATAGAAAAATATATCGGTGGCACTCCTAAAATATCACCAAGAGTATCAACAACATCTTTCCATTTATATCTCTCATCACCCACTATATGATATATTTCATTGTATGCTTTTTTATTTCCTAAAAGCCCGACTAAACCTACAGCAAAATCTTCAACTCTTGTAATTGTAGAATAGGCCTGACCACCATCCCATAATATTATTGGCTTATGATTTAAAATTCGCATTATTAATGTTCCATGGTAACCATAAGGCGGTGTTATTCCATAAGGGATACGGGTGTTTCCATAAGTTACAGCAGGTCTTATTATTGTATAATTAAATCCATATTTAGTCGATAATTCTATTAATTTTTTTTCACATTTAACTTTATCTATGCTATATTTCCAAACAGGATTTATTAATTCCGAATTCTCAAAACATTCATAATTACCGTCTCCCTTGTTATAAACAGCACAAGACGAAAAAAATATGTACTGTTCACATTTATCTTTAAAAAGTGAAACACTATAATCTATATCTTTTGCATCGTAGCAAAGGACATCAATAACAACATCAAAATAACGGTTATTCAATTTTTTTTCTATTACTTCCCTATTCTTATAATCTGCTTTTATAATTTCGACATTATCTGGTAATAACTGATTATGAAAATTTCCTCTATTGATACATGTAACATGAATATTTTGTTTTATAGCTTCATTTACAACAGCATAACTAATAACGCCAGTACCACCAACAACTAAAATATTTATTCTGTTCTTCATAATCAATACCATTCAATATTTTCTTTAATAATTTTTGCTGGAACACCTCCTACAAGACAATGCGGAGGCACATCTTTAGTCACTACAGCATTTGTAGCAACAACAGACCCTTCGCCTATAGATACACCGGGCATAATACTACAACCAGAACAAAGCCACACTCGATCATTTATATAAACAGGCGCATGATTCCGATAATGATTATTTACAATAACATGAGGTCCATTCCAATCTCTAATAGATACATTTCTACCAATACGGACACCATTACCAATTACTATTTCTTTAGCGCACATTATTGTCAAACCAACATTTGCTGCACCCTGTCCAAGTACAAGTCGGCCCCCATTTATAATCTCAATATATGCACCATATCTCAAATTATATATTCCATTTCCATAACGAGTTAAGGGACCATCATGTATTTCAAATACAGTATCTTCTTCCATCCGCAAGCAAGTTGGCAAATGCATTCCCTTTACAGGACTATAACCATATAAAAAATTAGTTTCAACTATGATCTTTGCAGAAGGATGAACATCAAATACTACATTAGAATTTGGAACAATATAGTGTTGCTTAAAAAAATTTGTAAATGTATTATTTCGAACAAAGTTTATCCATACAAATTTTTTCCAAGAGTTAAAAGAAAGCCCTAAATATTTATACAAAGAGTACCAAGGAGTTATTTTTTTTTAATTCGTATTTTTAAACTTTGATTCTTTTTCGAATTATTATTTAATGGAAAATATTTTTGCACAACAAAATCAAATCCATTTTTATCTAAATCATAAAAAAAACATTTTCTATCTATTTGTGGCAAGTCTAACGGTTTATATAAAGCGACATTTCCTGTTAAAATTGTATCAAATGAAGTTTCCTTATATTCTAACAGTTTTTTAGTCTTTTCAAAATAAGATACACCTTTTAAAGAATTTAATAAAATTAAAGAGGTTCCTATATTATTATCCAAATTTTTATCTACTTTTTCTATACCCCAATAATCAGCAATTGTAATATCTGCGATTCTAGGGAATCCTTTATATTTACAAACATAGCAGGATGGTCGGCAAAATACATTTGTATGATATCCACGACGAAAATCATCTTCCATTTCACCCCATAATAGACTTGACCATTATCAAATACCACCTTACGAGTCAAACTACGCCACCCCAATTCTTTATTTTTAGCTTTGACATATACAACTTTTCCCCTAAATTTCTGCTCTAGCGAAGCTAAATATGACTTATATACCTTAGGAGAGTTTACACCGCGACAAATAAAATCTACAATAATAAGATTTTCGTATTCCTTACGTAAAAATAAGCGTAAAGCAGCCATTTGGCACGGAGTACCACAAGCTAACACTTTCTCCCCTCTACGAAGTAACTCACGAATTTTACTATAAAGTCCCTCTGCATTACTTTGTAAGTATTTTGAACTGCGCAATTTATTGAGGTCATTAACATCATTCGAAACATAATTACTAACTGAGAAATCATCATTATATATTGCCCCACTAACATAACCGCCCAATTCATACATAGTAGTAGCTAAAGCTGAAAAAGCCCCTCCTGAAGTACTTTCCCAACGCACCTTCATATTTTTATGTACCGCTGCTACTATATGCGCGGGCTTTTCAAAATCATTTTTCTTTATATTTTTTATCTGTAAATCAGGACATGTTTTTTCACATAGCCCACAATCTACACATTTGTTAACATCAACTTCAGGATACCAAAACCCTTCAATATCTAATTTATAACTAATAGCATGATGCGCACAAATATCACCACAAGCATTACAACCACAGCAGTTAGCTTTATCCATTATCTGAATCATAATATATTCATTTTATCAATAAAAATTAGCACATGCGATGGCATTAATAATATAATAATACATTAAATCCAAATATAAACGCCCAATTTTGACGTATCCCATCGGCAAAGCCCGTAAGCACCAAATTAAGGCATACCCCTTTGAAAGGGTACTTCTCAGTGCCCTAAATCGAGATCTGTTAATTAATTAGTTTTGAATTTAACATTGGCTGGTAGCCAAAGTGATTATATAAGGAACCATGTTAACATCATCCATGCACCCGTTAAAGATATTTTTGAAAAAAGTTCCAATAAAGTTCCAGATAGAATTACCATGAAGCTTTACCTCTCATAATCCCTGCGTCCTTTGACCACCTCACGGAAAAATTTCTTCAAATAAACCAGGACACGATACTATTGGCCCAGCCAATGGATAAATAAGTGGGGCTGTGAGTTTCTGTTAAAATAAGTCCCTCCCTTCCTCTTCTACCAACTTCTGAAGGAAAGGAAACTCCTGCTCTATCGGACGGCAACAGACTTTATTGTAATGGAAGTCGATGTTATCCAGCAGTTCGTAGGCTTGGTCGTCGGACATGTCGCCTCCATAACCTCCGGATACGACGGCAACGGCCATCAAATGACGAACGGCGGAATCTTTCACTGAATCATTGATCAATAGACTCAACTCGTGAGGCAACACCTCATACGCAAGGTTACTGTAACGCAACAACTCGGCAAAGTCGGGCGACTCGGTAAGATATGCTTCCAGCATCTCCTCCTGATAACGGCGCAACAGAAGGAAAGTCTTCAACTCGGGCAGTTTCTTCACCAACGGACGGCTCATCACCCAAAACAGGGCGTGTGACAGCACGATGCGGTCTTCGTCAGGATGGTGGTAGAACATAAAATCTTCGGAACGTTGCGACTCGTGCAGCTGACGCTCTATCTTGTCGAACATAAGGCGACGCAGTTCCATGATTTCTTGTCTGTTCATGCAGATTTTTAAGTTTTTAATCCGCAGTGACATGTAAATGTCCAATTTTGCCCTACTCCCTCTAGAGGCCTTCCTCTTAAAGTTTTCAAAAACCAAAGCAGGCTAAGAGGGTGTGTCAAAAAAAATATCTAAAACTCTCCTCCTTCCGGAAATACAAAATGATACAGTAGCCCACCACCCCGCCCTTTGGGCACCCCTCCTTACTGAAAGAGGGGAGTCAGATAGTAGCACTTAGTTTTGACACACTCCCATACGAATACCTTATACCTAATACCTACTTCTTAAACTCCGCCACAAAGTCGCGTCCAAACAACACCCATCCCACCGAAGCCACCCCAGCCAGGAACACAAACCCAACCAGTATCATCATCTTGGAAGGCTTGGATGCCTTCAACGGCACCGTAGCCGCCTGCACCACCGTGTACACCGGCGTACTCTCCTGCACCTTTGCCTTGGCAAGCTGCAACTGCTGGGCCGTCTGGTTGTATAAGTTATATGCCAGGGTCATCTCGTTCTGCAAACGCTCCTGCTTGGTCTGTACACTGCGCAACGAGATATTCTGGTTCATGTCCACATAGTCGGCATAAGCCTGCTGGGCCGTGTAGTAGTTCTGACGCGCCTCGTTGTAGAGCTTTTGGGTAAACTCCAGATCGTGACGAGCCTTGTTGGTGCGGTAGTCGGTAATGTAGTTCTGAAGTCTGGTCATCACCGTATCGGTCAGCGTGGCTGAAATCAGAGGGTCCTGCATCGTCACGGACAGGGTAACCACAGAGGTCTTCTTATCTATAGAAACCGCGATACGTTCCCGTAATGCACCTACGATAGCTGTTTCTTCTTTCGTTAACCGGAACGGGTCCAGTTTACCGCCTCCGTTTCCTTCCTCCTCATCCCGGAACAGTGACATCACCCAGCCCAGGCATTTGAAAGGAAAAGAAGTAACGGCAGTCCACCAGGCACTGCGCTGGTGCTCCTTCAGGTAATCGTACACATCGGTCGTCAGCTCTCCCTCCTCGTCAGTGACCTTCACGTCGAACAGCTCCGTGGAAAAAGCCACCGAAGCCACAATGTCCGGATAAAGGTCCGGGTTCAAAGCATCGCTGCCGGAGGCATTCCGCATGTTGATGCCGGCCACGCCCGCCAGGGCACTCAGCCCACCCAGCGAACGGCTCCCGTCCGAGGTCTCGGGAGCCAAGGTTACCGAAGTGGTGTATTCCTTGGGGATGCTGAAACCCACCACCAATGCCACCACCACGGCGATGCCACACCACTTCAGCACCAGCCGGCGTTCCGACCATACCTTGGCCGCCAGTTCCAGCAGGTCAATCTCCTGCTCTTCCGCCTCGGGGGAAAGGTTCCCCTGTATCTTGTTTTCCTTGATTTCCTTTGCTTCCATTATCCGATTATTTTACCAGGTTTGCAATCGTTGCGGCCATCGTGCCGATGGAGGCGGCCGACGTGGTGAGCGACATTATCTCGGCAACGCTCATGCCTTTCCGTTCCTTCTTGCTGGGAACGATGATCTGGCTGCCCGGTTCGATCTGGCCTTTCCGGAAACGCTTCAAACGCGTCACCGTCCCGTTCATCCGTACCACATACGCACGGCGCTTCTTCGCCATCTTGCCGTAACCGCCAGCCTGGTCGATGTAGTAAGAGACGCCCTTCCCTGCCAGGTAGGTCACCGTGTTGGGGAACTGGACCTCACCCGTGATCTTCACCGTGCTGATGTATTCCGGAATGTACAGGTAATCGCCCTCACGGAGCACCACGTCATAGTCCGAACCCGGATGGGACAGTGCCTTGTCCAGTTCGATACCGACGGTGTAACGGTCGCTCAGACGGGGCTTGGCCACCGAAACGGAGTCGCTCCCCCTGTTCATCAGCGCCATGTCCAACGCTGCCTGGCGCTGGGCGCGTTCCTCCTCATTCATCTGGCGGATAAGGCGGCCCCCACGCACATAGGCTTCCTTCGTCAGCCCGCCGGCACGCTTCACCAGGTCTGAAAGGCGCTCGTTCTTCGTGGTCAGCGTGTAACCGCCGGCAAAGACCGCCTCGCCCGCAATGGTGACACGCCGCTGGACCTGGTAGCCGGGACTGCGCCGAACCTCCACCACGTCGAAAGGCTCCAGCAAAAAGCCGGGCGTGCCGTCTATCACATAACCTTCCTTAACCGAGAAGGTGAATACCTTGCTGATTTCCCGGCCAGGCTCCTCCAGGCTTGCAGGGTCTTTCAGGCGGCGCGAAACGTCCACCTTGACCGTGGAGGCGCTCTCCAACAGGCCGCCCGCCTGTACAAGCAGGTCTTCAAGGGTCGTGTTTTCCGCATACGGATAGATGCCCGGGCGGGACACCTCACCGCTGACCGTAAACGCACCTTTCGCCTCCAGCTCGTGGATACTCGGGATGACCAGCACGTCCTCGCGCTGAAGGGGGACATCCGGAAGACGGCCGCTAAGCACCCCTTCCAGGTCGATGGCAAGCACCTCGTGGGTCAGGTCCTCACGCTCGCGGGTAAGCAGCACGCGCGACTGGAAAGCGTCACCCGTCAGACCTTCGGCACGGGCCACCAGCTCACGGACCGTGTTCAGCGTCCCCCCAAGCTCGTACATGCCCGGACGGTAGACCGCACCACGCACTTCCACACGGTTGGCAAAGCGGTCCAGGATGGCGCCTACCGTTACCGCATCGCCGTCCTCCAGCTGCCAGGAGGCGTAGGAGGATTCCTCCACGCTGAACAGGCGGTTCTCACGGCCCGTGCGGCGGACCACACGCACTTCTTTCGTATAAGCGTCACCCGAAAAGCCGCCGGCATAGTTGAACAGCGCAGACAGCGTCTCGCCCGCCTTCATCTCGTAATACATCGGACGTTTCACGTTGCCGTCGATGTTCACCAGCTGCTCGTAAGCCGGGACCAGGATGACGTCGCCTTCTTCCAGGCGGATGTCGTCGGACATGGCTCCTTTCAGCAGGTATGCGTACACGTCCACACGTGCGGCTTCACGCCCGCCGCGCATCACACGGATGTTGCGGAGGGAACCGATGCTGGAAACACCCCCCCCCGCACGGTAGAGCGCATGGAAGACCGTGGAAAAGGAGGACAGGCGGTAGGTGCCGGGGACGGCGACCTCGCCCATCACGTTCACCTGGATGGTGCGGATTTGGCCCAGCGTGACGCGGATCTGCGATTCGGGGTTGTCGCCCGAAACACCGGCGTATTTGCGAGAAAGCACCTCGCGGATTTTCGTGCCTGCCTCGGAGATGGTCAGCCCGTTCAGGTAGACGGGGCCGATCTGGCTGATCATGATATTGCCTTCCGGAGAGATTTCCTGACGGATGGTAGCCTCGTTGGCACCCCAGATATCGATGATGAGCTCGTCACCGGGACCCAGCCGGTAATTGCGCGGGGTGGCCATGTTCTCGTTGGGTTCAAATGTCAGCGTACGGTTTGTAAAGACATCACGGCCGTACACCAGACGGGAAGCTGCACGGTCGCTCTGCGCCGTGGGATCGCCGATCACATCTTCCACCACATCCATGCTGCCGGCCGTGGTCTCCGTAAACGAATTTTCCACGCTGCGGCGTTCGCGGGCTTCCGTGCCCGCAGCAGGGCTGGACACGCGGGTGCCGCTGCCCTGACTTTCTTCATAACGGGTCTTGATGCGTTCCATCTGTTCGCGGGTCACACCCCGCGAAAGGAGGATACGCCCTATTTCCTGGTCGCCCTTGCCGGCGGATTTCTGCTCTTTTACAAAACTGACCACCTGCTCGTCGCTCATCTGCGCATAGGCGGACAGCGAAAGGACAGACAGCAGGCATGTCAACAATGATAACCTGAATAAATTTGTCATTTGTCTTCTAGAATGTTTTTTATTTGAACTTTAGTTTCTTTCCCAAACAGAAACCGGAGAGGTACAGGACTCCGGATGATTTATATTTAATACATACGCTTATGCATAGAGGGATGGAGTCCTGCACCGTCTACGGTTTTATATATTTTTTACTATCTTCCTCTAAAAATTACAGCCGGCCTTGCCAAACTTGCCACCCCTTATACCCAATATCACCTACGCGCGCGTCCGCGCGAGGAAGTATTATAGAAGCAGACTGGTATAACACTACGCGTATACGCACGTGAAGAAAAGTACATATTAGAGGCGGCAACTTTGTCAAGGTGCGCCTAAACGGCAAGCAGAACGGGAATGCTAAAGTTACTCTTTAGCCCGCCAAAGTTACTGGTTAGCACGCTAAAGAGCCACTTTATGACAGCAAAGTCACACTTTGTCCATCACCCGTTGCAACCATGAGTAAAAGCCTTTGCGCTCGATGTGCGAAACAACTGCCAACCTCCGCAAGAAACGGTATATACTTCCTTTCCTGGGCAAAGCCTTCACCCCAAAATACAGGCCGAACGTGCAAAGTAACCCCATAAGCACCACGGCATAGAGCTGCCCGTCCACCGAAACGCCGCAGGCATACAGCAACCACCAGATTCCGACGACCAGTGCATTGAGGAACAGGATGCAGAACGTGGTGCCCGGATGCGAAAATCCGATTTCGATGAAAAGGTGATGCAGGTGTGTCTTGTCGGGCTGGAAAGGAGAAGTGCCCCGGGCCATGCGGCAGGACATCACCCGCAGTGTATCGAACACCGGGATGGACAGAACGGCCAGCGTAAAGGGGATAAGTCCCATGCCCCGCCCCACATGCTGCACGCTGAAAGAACCGGCATCGAGTACATGGGTGACAAAAACAGACATGACCATGCCCATAAGCAGCGTCCCTCCGTCGCCGATAAACATGCGCGAAGTATCGCCGAACACATTGTGCAGGAAAAAGGGAATGACCGCACCCACACAGACCACGGCAAGCACCGTCATTGTGATGTCGCCCGTATAATGGAAATAAACGGCAAAGATGGTGCATGCCATGACGCAATATCCAGACGAAAGGCCGTTAACTCCATCTATCAGGTTAATGGCGTTGATGATGCCCACGGCGGCAAAGACCGTAAGTAACGCACTGGCCCACAACGGAATGACTTCCAATCCCCACAAACCGTGAAAATCGTTGATAGCTTGATTGCCCACAAACACCAGAAACAAAACAGCCACTATCTCAACCAGAAAGCGAAAACGGGGCGACAGTCCCATGATATCGTCAAGCGTACCGGTATAGAGCATCAGTGCCATCAGGGTGAGAACCATGAACAGGCGGGTACAGTCCAGCAACGGGCACAGACAACCCAGCCCCAAGAATACGCCGAAAAATACGGCCGTACCTCCCAATACCGGCACCGGAGTGCGCTGCAGCTTGCGGCTATTGGGATTATCCACGATGTTTTTCAGCCTCGCCAGCTTCACCAGTTGCGGATGAATCCAGCAGACGGCCAAAAAAGCCACCACAAAAGGAATGATTAAAAGCAGAAACGGATGTGTTTCTAAAAAATGATACATAAGGTTACAACGAATGATTCAGAATAAAAGCCTCAGGCAGTACACCGCATCATTTCTTTCCGGCAATCGAGCAAAATGGAACGGCAAAGCTGCTCCACACAGACCGCCAGGCAACAGCAAGCTTCGGCAGAGCCCACAGGATACTGGGAAAGACGTTGCCGAAGAACAGCCGCCACACGCGTAGCCAGCGCCTCGCCATCGGCCAGCAGATGGCCTTGCGACATCGCCTGATAGCAGGCATAAAGTGCCGGTGTAGAGGTGTCTGCTACCGGCATACGCCGGGCGTAACAGGCATAAGCCTGCCGCACAGCAGTATCGTACGTATTGTCGAGGAACAGGTATGAATACCGGTTCAAGGTTTCCACGCGCTGCCAGGCCAAATCGTCGGTAACATCGGTCCATCCCTTATCCGGAGAAAGGGAAGCACACCAGCTTGCAAAGATTGCCTGCAACAGACTGGCCCACGCATCGTCCGCATCCAGCTGGGGATAAAAATAGGCTTCCAGACAACGGGCAAGCGCAGGTTCTATCCGACAGGCATCGGGAGCCATCAGGAAGGACTCATTACCTTCCATCAGCCCGATAAGAAGGTCGTGACAACGGTTCATACGCGTCTCGTCGTAACAGGTACCTGTCTCGGTGGTCAGAAAATAAAGCGTATCGGTCAACAGGAAACGGCCTGCAAAGTTGTCTTTGCCGTGAAGAGCCCTTTCGGACACACAAGCAGACAGTTCCCCGCACCAGCGGACGTAATCTGCCCGTCTGCCACATTCCTGCTCCAGGCCGGCAACCGACAACAAGCGGCAAAGCGACACATGGACATGCGCCTGTGCTGCAAGACACAACGGACTGTCGCCCGACGAAGGGCGAAGCATCCAACAGGCAGGCAACAGTGCCTGCAAAGTTACAATCGGGTTATTCAACTGGGATAGGTTCTATCAGATCGGGATGGATGGTTACCATAGCCACCGCAATGACTCCCTGAATGGAGATAACGACCCGGCGGTCGCGTGCGCCCTTGACCTTGAGGAAGACACCTTCCTGCCCTTCAAACTCACCGCCGGTGACACGCACCCTTACACCTTTCTTCAGATTCAGTTCGTCGGGAGCGAAGTAAAGTAATTGGTCATTGTACGTACCAGCCACGGCAATGAAACGCCGCATCTGTCCGTCGGGAACAATGATTTTTTCATGACTGCGGGTATCGGTAATGTATTGCAAATAGGGTATCTGCGACTTTATGCGCTGAATATCGGCAGAACAGGCATAAACAAACAGCAGGTTGTGTACCACAGGAACCAGCTCGCGCACCTTGCGTCCGTGCCTTACACGGAACCGGTATTGCATCGGAATGAAACATTGCATCCCTTCCGCCTCCAGCAAGCGCACCGCCTGGTTTTCGTGACGATAAGTGGCACGCATGGCATACCATTGAAGTGCATTGGCACGTGCAGTCTCCGCCTCCATATGCAGCAGGAATCTTTTACAAACGAATATTATCTTGGGGCTTTGAAGTTCCTGCAAGTTGCTGAACTCCAATCAGTTGCGAACAGTTGTTTATAAATAGGGCAAGTATTCTGTTCTCCTTGCCGCACACATGTCCGAAATGAAACATGGTTAACTGACCGATGCGTTCCTTGCACATTTATGCCCGAGAAATCGCATCATACATTTTTAATGAATGTATAAACTTGGCGCAAAGATATATAAAAAGAAGATTGAAATCAACTTAAAAGATATTTTTTTACGGTTTTGTCTTGTTTTTTTTGCGTATAGTCCGAAAAAAGGGAAGCTAAAAAAGACAGATTATTTGTGTAGTTCAAAGCTTTTACAAGCCTTTCGGGGCAAAACATGCCTAAAAAAAAGATATGGCAACTGATTTTTTGCCCATCCGGCGACCCATGTTTATCGGCACCGGTCACACAAGAAACAGTAGAATGTTTTAATCCGGAAAGCGTTTTTTTTACCGGAAAACAGCATGCGAAAAACACGGTTCCTTCTACCGGACCTTGTTGGTATCACCTTCATACCTTGTCCGCATTTTGTCCATATTTTATACGTATTTTGTTCGTGTCTATAGCGGGCCGACACATACGAAGAAGATACGAACATGGTACGAATATGGTACGAACATGGTACGAGGGTGACAGGAAGAAAACAAAGAGGATTTTTGACAAGAAATATTACTCCACCGGCGTGAGTTTTCCGGTTACCGAATCGATGATGTGGCCCGATACGCGGATGTCGTGCGGAATGAGCAGATGATTGAGGATGACTTTCACAAAGGTATTGGCTCAACTCCTTAACTTCTCAACTCCTTACCCCCTTTACTCCAACCTTTTAATAAACTTGCAAAGTATAAACTATTTTATTTCAAAACAAAAAAAACTCCGTGAAACTCTGTGTACTCTGTGGTGAATAAAGTACCTTTGACCCACAATTCATTAATTTTCCGACCATGGCCAAAGAAAAGACCGTCTATGTGTGCAGCAACTGCGGGCAGGAGTCGCCCAAGTGGCAGGGCAAGTGTCCCTCGTGCGGACAATGGAACACCTTTGTGGAAGAAATTGTGCGCAAAGAGCCGGTAAACAAACATCCCACCTCGGGCATCGAGACCACCAAAGCCCGGCCGGTGACGCTGGACGAGATTGAAGCGGCCGACGAGCCGCGCATCGACCTGCACGATGCCGAACTGAACCGTGTGTTGGGTGGCGGACTGGTGCAAGGCTCGCTGGTGCTGATTGGCGGCGAACCGGGAATCGGCAAATCGACACTGGTGTTGCAAACCGTACTGCGGATGCCGGAAAAACGCATCCTTTACATCTCGGGTGAAGAGAGTGCCCGCCAGTTGAAGCTGCGTGCCGAACGGCTGGCGCATCACTCGTCGGACTGCCTCATCGTATGTGAGACGTCGCTCGAACAGATTTACGTACACATCAAGAACGTGCGGCCCGACTTGGTTATTATTGACTCCATCCAGACCATCTCAACCGAGACACTGGAGTCGTCGCCGGGCAGCATTGCCCAGGTGCGCGAGTGCGCCGCCAGCATCCTGCGCTTTGCCAAAGAGACACACACGGCGGTCATCCTCATCGGCCACATCAACAAGGAGGGCAGCATTGCGGGTCCCAAGGTGTTGGAACACATTGTGGACACGGTGCTTCAGTTTGAAGGTGACCAGCACTACATGTACCGCATCCTGCGCAGCATCAAGAACCGTTTTGGCAGCACCGCCGAACTGGGCATTTACGAAATGCGGCAGGATGGCCTGCGCCAGGTGAGCAATCCGTCGGAACTGCTGCTGAGCCAGGACCACGAGGGCATGAGCGGCGTAGCCATCGCCTCGGCCATCGAGGGTGTGCGCCCGTTCCTCATCGAGACACAGGCGCTGGTGAGCTCGGCCGTGTACGGCAACCCGCAACGCTCGGCCACGGGCTTCGACATCCGCCGCATGAACATGCTGCTGGCCGTGCTCGAGAAGCGTGTGGGCTTCAAGCTGGCACAGAAGGACGTGTTCCTGAACATTGCGGGCGGTCTGAAGGTGAACGACCCTGCCATCGACCTGGCCGTAATCAGTGCCATCCTGTCGAGCAACATGGATGCGGAGATTGAACCGGGTATCTGCATGGCGGGCGAAGTGGGCCTGTCGGGCGAGATACGTCCCGTGAACCGCATCGAGCAACGCATCGGCGAGGCCGAGAAGCTGGGGTTCAAGCAGTTCCTGCTGCCGAAGTATAATCTGCAAGGGCTGAACACGAAGAAGCTGAACATCGAACTGGTTCCGGTGAGGAAGGTGGAGGAGGCGTTCAGGGGGCTGTTCGGTTAGGAGCACCACAGATTACTCAGATTAGCACAGATTAAAATATATGAGAACAATTAATGCTACATTACGGTCGATACTACATACAATAAACTCAGATTAACACGGATTAAAATATATGGGAACAATTAATGCTACATTACGGTCGATGCTACATACAATAAACTCAGATTAACACGGATTAAAATGATGAATACGAGATTAGGAACTATGCAACACAACAAGGACTTTGATTAACCGAATTAAAACATATGGGAACAATTAATGAGTTGTCTTACAAAGTTATAGGATGTGCTTACGAAGTACACAAGGCTTTGGGTCCCGGATTACTGGAAAGCACCTATGAAACCTGTCTGTGTTATGAACTGGACAAACTCGGTATCGGTTTTGAAAAGCAAAAACC
>Ga0192242_10227_pt1 | contig 26585 bp, 23 predicted proteins | sample Koala_Koa27_J3_FD_131235 | JGI IMG/M metagenome (GOLD analysis project Ga0192242, IMG submission 131235) | Enriched cells from koala feces incubated with labeled cellulose particles, San Francisco Zoo, California, United States - Koala_Koa2-7_J3 ...
TGCTTGGGAAGAGTAGACGACTAGTCGTTACGTGCAGTCAAGTCCAGTGACAGGTATTCTTTCCATGCCATCTGTATAGAGCCGAATACTGAGTTCATGGCGCGTTTGTAACCGTTCTCATTACCGGTTCTCAGCAAGTTGGCTACATTCAGCATCCAGTTTCCTTTGTCTATCATGTTGCCCACTCCTACTCCTAAAGTTTCAGAACGCTGATACATGAAGTTAGCGCCTGCATTAAAGCCCAAGCGGAAATTATCAGTCAGTTGACGGTCACCCATCAAGATAAACTCGGCATTCGATTCGAAGAAGTTTTCTTCGCTGCGATCCATTACATCGTTGGTAATCATGGAAGTATTGGTTTCACCGTTGATACCGTCACCTGCGTTAGTGCTCTCCACCCGTGTGCGATAATAGTCAAATGCATATTTGGCTGAGAGATGCAACCAGTCGGTAAAGTTGATCTTCATGCCGTAGTATCCGAAAGCACGCCAACGTTCATCCGAGTTCTGGCGTTGGTGCATTACATAATATGGGTTACGGGTGCTTGCAGTAGGACCTGTCCAGTTTACATGTACATGAGATGCATCCGAATATTGCTTCAAGTCGTCCAAGCGTACATTGTTAGGAATCTTCATCAACTGGGCAATTGCACCATAATCACCATACAACGGGCGATTTTCGGCTTTTGTACGCGAGAGGGAGATCTTTCCGTCCATAGAGAACCATTTGTTCAGTTCAGATCCTGCATTCAGGTCGGCATTCACACGACTCAGGCTTTCGGTAGGGAATACACCGTCATTACCGGAATAGCCGAAAGATGTACGGAAGTGCGATTTTTCCGTACCGTTACTGATAGCCACATTATGGGTATGCGAAAAGCCGGTATCAAAGTAATCTTTCAACTTGTTGCCATAGTTAGAATAAGCATAAGTTTCTCCGTTCCAGCCTTCCTTCATGCTTCCGTCTAAAACAGGACCCCAACTTCCACTGTCGGCTTTGTCATACACGGCTGTATTGGCATCTTTTGTATCAATATGGCCTTATCCGTAACGGCGTTGCATATCCAGCGTCTCACCGATTGCCGTCCAAGTGAAGTTACCGCTATAGCGGACTCCGAAACCATCTTTCTTAGTACCTTTCTTGGTAGTGATCAGGATAACACCGTTACCGGCACGTGAACCATAGAGGGCTGCCGCATTCGGGCCTTTCAATACTGAGATGCTTTCAATATCATCCGGATTGATGTCCATGGAAGCACTACCACGGTCAACTCCGCCATAACGGGAAGCATCCGAAGTGCCGTTATCACTGAACAGAACACCGTCTACCACCCACAACGGCTGGTTGTTGTCTGTCAATGAGGAGTTACCACGAATAGTGATTTTCGTAGAACCGCCCAGGCCTGTAGCCGAGGTATTCATCTGAAGACCTGCCACTTTACCTTGCAAAGCGCTGGTTACAGACGGGTCGCCTGTCTTATTTAATTGGTTGCTCTTTAATTCCTGAACAGCATAACCCAACATTTTCTTTTCACGCTTGATACCCAAAGCGGTTACTACCACCTCACCTATTTGCTGGGTATCTTCTTGCATGGTCACGTCCAAGACACTCTTAGCATCGGGCTTCAGAGTTGCCGAACGATAACCAATGTACGAGAATACCACTTCCCCATTGGCGGGAACGGACAATGAATAGTTTCCATCAAAGTCGGTGATAGTACCGGCTGTAGGATTTCCTTTCACCTGAACATTTACACCGATCAGCGCTTCGCCGGCTGCATCTACTACTGTTCCGGTGATGGTACGTTCCTGTCCTGATTGCTGAGGAGTTTGAGTGGTTTCGGGTGCTGACAGATAGACAATATTATCTTCTATCTTGTAAGTGATTCCTTTGTCTTTCAATGCGGCATCCAGTACGGACTGCAAGGAACCGTTCTTCACATCAATGGCATTTACCGGTGTTTCGGCCAGCTTGTCGTCATAGAAGAACTGATAGTTAGACTGTGATTTAATGTTCTTGATTACTGCTCCAAGAGTGGTCTTGGGGGTAGAAAGAACGATTTGTGCGCGTGTCCATTGGATGGGTGCGGCTACAAACAAAAGAATCAAAAGCGCCCTGAGTAATTTGGGCTTTCTCATTAATTGATTGCCTTTCATGATTTATTAAATTAGTTAACACTGACTTGTTTTATCTCCAGTGAAGGGAATTATCATCCCTTTTCAAGAGTAAAAACAGGTGGTGAAAAGAAAACACTTACTCAATTTCGTGCTTTTTTTCTAAATATCAAGAAAAAGTAAGAGGAAAAGCAAAAAGGAATAAGAGAGAATGCAATATCACAAGAAAGATTCTATAAAAAAGATGTTTCCATTCACGTAATTTGTCTTCTAAAATATTTTCTTTAAATTTGCCCTATTATTTTTAGATCGTACACAATATTCCAGTTGAGTACTCTTTAAAAAAAATTCGCACGGGATAAATAACAATCAAAATGAAAGGGATAAAATGAAAGAACTGATTAAGAAGGCGTTGCCTACTGATTTATGGCCTTCTATTCGTAAACGAATGATTATATTCAAGCATGCACGGGTAGGAAGGATATGCAGGACTATGATAGACAATTACTACAATGACAAGATGGTGAAATACCAGCTTGTTGCTAAACAACAAGATCTAAATTCTGATGTTATCTGGCAATATTGGGGACAAGGATTTCACACTGAAAATTTACCTGAGATAGTCCGTTTGTGCATGGACTCGGTAGAGAAATATAGAGGCAAGCATAAAATCATAAGAATTTCAGATGATAACATATCCGATTATATAGATCTACCCGACTTTGTAATAAGAAAAAAGAACGATTTCCCAAGAGCCATTTTCTCAGATCTGCTACGGGTGTCACTATTAAAAGCCTATGGTGGAGTTTGGTTGGATGCCACAATTTTACTTACAGGTCAGCTTCCCGAAAGGTATTTTAAAAGTGACTTTTTTATGTTTCAACGTGACGATAAAGAGGTGAACAAAGATTATTGGGAAAAGTCTTACGCATATTATTGGGGGTGGTACCCGGGCTTTAAGGTAAGAGTTCTGAATAGTGTAATATTTGCCCAAAAAGGCAGTGAAGTCATGAGTTTTCTTTCTAATGTTTTGCTTCATCTCTGGGAAAAGAAGACAAAAGTTCCCGACTATTTTTTCTTCCAAATATTGTTTCATGAATTAATCAATAAATACCCGGATCTTAATTGCCCTATTGAAAGTGATTGCCCCCTCACTATATTCAACAAATGTTATCAGAAGAATCGCCGTTGGATTCGTTTAAAGAGGTAAGTACAAAATATGGCATCCACAAACTAACTTATAAAGATAATGGAAAGGAATTTGCAAGTAAATTAAGAAAAATGCAAGAGCTACAAGATTAAATGAAACAGACCTGCAATAGTATATAAAAACAGCCTCCCTTAGTTATTCTAAAGGAGGCTGAGTTTTAGCTATGTGGAACTATTATTTCACAATCTCATCCTTTGAAAATGAATAAGGCAAATCACTTTCTTGTGTTCCACGTTGCATATTGGGACGGGCGGACATCTTGTAATTTATAGTGCCCCCTTGTAATATATCACCATGTTTCAGATAATTCTTGGTATATACATTTCCATTGAAAAGCATTTCATCCACATATCTGTTGGCATCGCTATTATCCGGTGCATTGATAACCAAATCCTTTCCATTCTCGAAATGCAAAGTTGCCTTCTTGAACAACGGAGCACCCAGAATGTACTCATCCGTACCCGGACATACAGGGTAGAAGCCCAGTGCCGAGAATACATACCATGCAGAAGTCTGACCGTTGTCCTCGTCACCACAATATCCGTCAGGTCCCGGAGTGTACATGCGGTTCATTACCTCGCGCAACCAATATTGTGCTTTCCACGGCTGACCGGCATAGTCATACATATAAATCATGTGCTGAATGGGCTGGTTGCCATGTGCATAGTTACCCATATTCATTACCGTCATTTCGCGGATTTCGTGAATAACCTGTCCGTAGTAACTATCATCGAATACAGGGGGAACTGCAAATACAGAGTCCAACATAGTAACAAACATATCCTTGCCGCCCATCAGGTCAATCAATCCCTGAGGATCATGGAATACCGACCATGAATAGTGCCAGCTATTTCCTTCGGTGAAGTCGCCTCCCCATTTCAATGGTGAGAAGTTAGGAGCAAACTTGCCATCCTGTTGCTTGCCACGCATCAATTTACTTTCTGCATCAAACAAGTTCTTATAGTTCATGGCGCGTTTTTCAAAGAGCTTGATTTCTTTCTTTGGGCGCTTCAATTCTTTTGCCAGTTGCAGGATGCACCAGTCATCATATGCATATTCCAAGGTGCGGGCAGCATTCTCGTTTATCTTCACATCACAAGGCACATAACCCAGTTTGTTGTAGTATTCATATCCCAAACGTCCGGTAGAAGAAACCTCCGGATGCACTGCTTCCGTGCCGTGAATCAAACCTTTGTACAGCGTTTCCACATCTTCTACACGCACACCTTTCATATAGGCATCTACCAAAATAGAAGCCGAGTTATTGCCCACCATGCAACCACGGTGACCGGGGCTTGCCCATTCGGGGAAGAAACCGCTTTCCTTATAGGTATTAACCAAACCTTCCTGAATTTCCTTGTTTACAGACGGATACATCAGGTTGAGGAACGGGAACAAGCAACGGAAAGTATCCCAGAAACCGGTATCGGTGTACATGTATCCGGGCAATGTTTCACCATTGTAAGGGCTGTAGTGAATAGGTTGTCCATTCGCATCCAGTTCATAGAACTTACGTGGGAAAAGCAATGAACGATAGAGGCAGGAATAGAATGTGCGATATTGATCCAGTGTTCCGCCTTCTACTTCTATTTTGCCCAAAGCATCATTCCAGGCATCTTTGCCTTTCTGTGTCAGCGTTTCAAAGCTATCACCGCCCAGTTCCTTCAAGTTCTGCACAGCCTGTTCAGGGCTGATGAAAGAAGAAGCGACACGTGCATGGACTATTTCACCTTTCTTGGTTTTAAAGCCGATCACGGCTCCGGTGTGAAAATTGGTTTGTTCCAATGCGCCCTCTTTCAGGGTAACGGGCACGCTTCCATCCGGTTTCTCAGGCTGAACATCATTAGAGAAAGTAGCCTTATAAGTAAACGGTTTGTCAAATTCAATCACGAAATAGTTTTTGAAATTGGCAGGAACGCCACCGCTGTTGCGGGTGGTGTAACCGATGATCTTATTTTCTTCGGGAATCACCTTGATGAATGAACCGCGGTCAAAGGCATCGACTACTACATACGAATCATTTTCGGGAAAAGTGAAACGGAACATAGCGGCACGTTCTGTGGGAACCATTTCGGTTACTACATCATGTTCTGCCAGATACACCTTATAATAATAAGGTTTTGCTATCTCTGCCTTGTGAGAGAACCAGCTGGCACGCTTGTTTTCTTCAAACTCCGGTTTGCCTGTGACGGGCATGATGGAGAACTGTCCATAGTCATTGATCCACGGGCTGGGCTGATGCGTCTGCTTAAAGCCACGGATCTTGTTGGCTGTGTAGACGTATTGCCATCCGTCACCCATCTTTCCGGTCTGGGGAGTCCAGAAGTTCATACCCCAAGGCCGTGCTATGGCAGGATAGGTATTCCCTGTGGAAAGTTCAAAAGTAGACTGCGTACCTACTAACGGACTTACATAGTCTGCATAGTCTTTTGCTTGCGCAAATAGCGTGAGGCATAGAGCTACGACTGATAGAAATAGTTTTTTCATGATACTGTTATTTGGGTTAAATTATTACTTACTTTTGACTTACGCCCCATCGGGTTGGAACAGGACTCATCGTTACTTCCATCGTTCCTCCACGGACAATGTCATTATGAGTGAAGAAAGGAACATCCAGCGGTTTTCCGTTCAACTTCACTGATTCAATATATTTGTTCTCTTTCGAGTTATTGACGGTACGGATAACGAAAGTCTTACGGTCAGACAGATTAATCGTTACCTCATCAAATAACGGACGACCGATGGAATAAATCGGCTTACCCGGACATACCTGATAGAATCCCATTGAATTCAGAATATACCATGCAGACATCTGACCGCAATCTTCATTACCCGACAGCCCATCGGGAGCATTGAAATACTAGCCATACAATACGCTGTCTGCCAATTCCTGTGTGCGCCAGGGACGGTCTACATAGTTATACATATGAATAATATGATGGCTAGGCTCATTGCCATGCGCATACTGTCCTATCAACCCGGTAATGTCTGCCGAAGTAACCTCTCCTTCCAGCTCGGAAGGCGCATTGAACAAAGAATCCAACTTTCCTACAAAAGTCTCTTCTCCCCCCCCCCATCAGCTTCACCAGCCCCGGAATATCATGAGGCACGAACCAAGCCCATTGCCATGCAGTTCCTTCGCAATAGTCATCATTGCGATGGTTGGAGGCACGCGGATTAAAAGGAGTACGCCATTCACCTTTGCTATCCAGTCCGCGCATAAAGCGGGTTTCCGGATCAAAATAGAACTCGTAGGCATCAGCAAAACGGGCATATTTTTCTTTTGTCTCGGTATCGCCCAGACTATCTGCCAGTACAGAAATACACCAATCATCGTATACATATTCCAATGCTTTTGCCACAGATTCATTTTCGCGGTCGCAAGGGATATAGCCAAGGGTATTTTTATAATAACGCGCTTTAGGCATTACATAAGGAATCAGCCATGCGGGAGCCACAATGCCGGTAGTATCATACTCGGCGGCACGCAAACAGGCCTTATACGCTTCCTGCACATCAAAATCACGATAACCTTTTACATATGCGTCGGTGATAAGTGATGCTGCATGATAACCAATCATCGTTCCCGTATAATTTGCAGCACAATCCCATTTGGGGAAGATACCGCCTTCCTGGTGTTTCTTGATCAGGGAACGGATATAAGTTTCATTGGTATGCGGATCGATGATAGTGAGCAACGGGTGCAATGCACGGAAAGTATCCCAAATAGAGAAGATGGTATAAACCGGGTGGTTCACATCCGTAGAATGCACTTTCAGATCCATGCCCAGATAGCGTCCGTCTACATCGGTAAACAGGTTAGGGCTGAGGAATGCATGATACATGGCTGTGTAGAAAATGGTGCGTTGGTTTTCATCCGTTGTTTGCATATCAATCTTTGACAAGCACTCGTTCCATTTCTTTTTAGCCTCGGCACGCACTCCGTCAAAGTTCCAGCCGGGCATTTCCGCCTGCAAGTTCTTGTATGCGCCATCGCCGTCAACAGAAGAAATGGAGAATTTAGCCAGGACTTGTTCATCCTTAGCCGTTTCAAAATGGAGCAACATTTTGCATACAGGTATTTCCTTGCCATTCTCTGTTATAGTATCCGTGTAAAGCGTATGGGTAAACGGTTTTGAGAACACAGCATAGAAATAAAGGTCTTGCTGATATGCCCAATATGCACTGCGCTTGTATCCTCGCAACACCGTATCATTGACCGCTTCTATTTCCATTCGCTGATTGATTTGCTGCTGGATGTTATAATCCATATCCAGAATAAAACCCGCTTCTTTACTTTCGGGGAAGGTATAACGGTGCATTGCGGCACGCTCTGTAACTGTTAGTTCAGCTTTCACTCCGTATGTATCCAGGAACACAGAGTAGTATCCGGGCTCCGCCTGCTCCTTCTCATGCGAGAATGCCGAAGCGAAAGGACGCTTCTGGCTTTCCGTACCCAGGAACTCAGTACGTTGTTCGCCCACGGTAGGCATCAACAGGAAGTCGCCAAAGTCAGCACATCCGGTACCACTCAGGCGGGTATGTGCAAAGCCGTTGATGGTAGAATCGTCATAATAATATCCCGAACAGGAGTCCCAACCGTCAATACGCGTATCAGGCCCCGGCTGTATCATGCCATGCGGAACCATTGCCCCCGGATGGGTATGTCCGTGCCCACCTGTCCCTATAAAAGGGTTGACATAATGGGTATAATCATTCACTTCAAGATTGTCCTGGGTACATGCGTTGAGACACAATAACCCTACCAGACAGTTGCTTAAGAGCATGTTGAATTTCATAGTTCTTTCTTTTTAAATATTATTTGGTTACCGATGAAATAAATATATTATTGTCATCTACTTTCTTGTAACTAAAAGGAATAGAGTTGCGCAAAGAGTTCAAGACGGACTCTATACTATCTTTCTTTTTCAATACTCCGGAATAGGTCTTGGTACTATCCACATCCGGCGACAAGATAATCTTTACGCCATAAAACCGTTCCAAGGCTGACGCTATCTGGAATATGGATGACTTCTCAAACGGAATCAAGTCATTGTGCCACACTATTTCCATTTTGGCATCAACCTGCTTCACCTGCATCTTGCCTGTAACTCTATTCAAGACAGCCTTCTGCCCCGGCGATAAGGTTATCATACCTTTATCCCGTTTGTCCTTCACCTCTACTTCACCCTCTATCAATGTAGTTTCGGCAATGCTATTGTCCGGACGGCACTTGATATTGAAGGATGTTCCCAAGACTTTCACATCCATTGCCCGGCTCTTTACCGTAAAAGGTTTCTCGTGGTTACGCGCCACTTCAAAATAAGCCTCTCCTTCCAGATATACATGCCTTTCTTTTCCTTCAAAGTTCCGGGGATACTTCAAGATGGAAGATTGATTGAGCCACACCTTTGTTCCATCCGGCAACAACATCTCGCGTACTTGTCCGTGAGCCGCCGATGCCATAACCAGTTCTTCGCTCTTTTCCTGAGATAAATAATAGGCAAAGCCTGCCGCCATCAGTAACACCGCCGCTATGGCAGCCGCATAGCGCAATGTATTCCTCAGTTTGAATACCTTTTGTGTCTTTTGTTCCTCCTGTTCCAATCTCTTATCCAACCTGCGCTCGGCCTTTGCTACCAAGTCTTCCGTATCTACGGGGAATTTACCCAACTGGTAGACTTCCTCCATGCGAAACAGTTCTTTGGCATTCCCGTCAGACTCTTTCATCCATTCATTAATAAGAACGAAATCCTCCTCCGAGCATCGGTTTTCCAAATACCTAATGATAATATCTTCGTTAAGTTTACTCATCTTCTTTCCCTATTCATATAGAAAACAGTTCAACTCATAAAAACACTTAGCAGTTCTGCCGAAAATATGACTGAAGACAGCAACAGATGACTGAGACGTTCACGCAGGAACTTCAAAGCCTTGTACATATGTGCCTCCACGGTACGCAAGGAAATATTCAGCGCATCGGCTATTTCCTTATTCTTCATATCATGAAGATAACTCAGTTTAAAGACCTCCTTACATTTATCAGGCAATTCATTGATGGCATCAAAAATTTCCCGACGCAACTCCTGATTCTCTATTTTCTTAATCACCTCTGCATGGTCCGGCTGGTAGAACTGCAATTTCCGTTCATAGATTTCGGTCATTGCCGCACTATAGTTATTCTCTATAGCCTGATGCTTCAGCAGATTGATAGCCTTGGTATATACAGAACGATAGAGGAAAGCCAGTATCTGCTCTCCGATGACTATCGAGTCCCTACGCCGCCACAACTCCACAAAGACATCTTGCACTACATCTTCCGCCTCTTCGGTTCCTACCAGACGGGTTGCATAGAACAGTAGCTTGGGATAGCATTGACGAAAGACGGCCTTATAGGTCGCATCAAGTTCCTCGTTCATGTATGATTCCAATCAAATAGATTATCTATACCATATTTTACCGGGTTCCGGTCCCATTTCAAATTCCACGGTAGCCCCTTCCATAATTTGCTTGTGAGTAATGAAACTCTTATCATAGGGCTGACCGTTCACCTTTACAGACTGAATATAAATATTCTCACGGCTTACACCGGGAGCCAGCACAGTGAAACTCTTTCCATTATCCAGACGCATATGCATTTCGGGGAACAACGGAGTACCTATTTCATATTCGCCACTGACAGGATTCACCGGATAGAAGCCCATAGCGCTAAACACATACCATGCCGACATCTGTCCGCAATCTTCGTTTCCACACAGTCCGGCAGGAGCATTGAAATAAAGATCATGCATCACTTGTGCCGCATATTTCTGGGTTTTCCAAGGTTGGCGTACCTTATTATATAGATAAATCACATGATGGCTAGGCTCATTGCCATGCGCATATTGTCCTATCATACCAGTACTGAAAAGAGGCAGGTCTTTATTGCTTGCCGGAATATAGGTGAACATACTATCCAGCTTTTCTGCAAAACGGTCTTTGCCGCCTGCCAAAGTTATCAAGCCCTTAATATCCTGCTAAACAGACCAGAAATAGTGCCAGCCATTGCTTTCACAAATATGAGCCGTATAATCATCCGGACTGAAATTCTGAATGAATATGCCTTTATCATCTATGGGCTGCATAAAGCCCGACGCAGGATTATACACATTCTTATAATTCTGAGAACGCTTGTAAAATTCATCTGCCAACTGAGTCTTACCCATCTTCTGAGCCATCTGGGCGATGCAGTAATCATCAAATGCATACTCCAAAGTCTTGGATAAAGACCAGTTTTCGGCATTATACTCGTCGTTCATATTATAAGGTATATATCCCAACTTCTTGTATGCCCCGATACCCCGATAATTATCCAGATTGGCAGTAGCCACACAAGCCTCCAATGCTTTTTCAGCATCAAAATTACCAATTCCTTTCAGGTAAGCATCTACAATGACGGGCACTGCATGATAGCCAATCATCATATCGGTTTCACTTCCCCAGAAGTTCCATACCGGCAAGCGACCATTCTGTTCATAGAAAGCGATGAAAGACTTCACCATATCATTGACACGTTCCGGTTCCGTATAAGTGAGCAACGGATGTGCAGCACGGAAAGTATCCCATAACGAGAAAGTTCCATAATTCACCCAACCGTCCGTTTGGTGAATCTTCTTGTCCGGCCCATAGTACAAACCATCCACATCGCTATAAATAGTAGGGGCAATCATGGTGTGATACAAAGCGGTGTAAAAGTTCACCTTGTCATCCCGGTTATCTCCTGTTATCTCTATCTTGCCCAACTGACGATTCCAGTTATCTTTTGCTTCGGCAAGATACTTGTCAAAATCATTGTGAGAAGCCTCAGCAGCCAGATTCTTGGCAGCGCCTTCCATGCTTACGCCTGAAAGGGCGGTACTCAGAACAATCTGTTCACCCTCCGTAGTGTCAAAATTGAAACGGGCAATGTAAGCAGTACCCACTCTTTTCCCTTTCAGCTGAATAGCAGTGGTATCTATATCTACCGATGCAAACGGTTTGGAGAAACGAGTACGAAAATATACATGCTGGTCGCGCGCCCAACCATCAGAGAAACGATAACCCTGAATGGTGCATGAGTCTACGATCTCAATATAAGAATCATTGGTAAAGTCCCAGTTCATGGCTTTCTTCAAATTCAGGAAGATAGCCGATTCACCTTTGGGGAAAGTATAACGCTGGATGCCGCAACGCTCTGTGGCAGTGAGTTCCACATTAATATTATAGTCTTTCAGCAACACACGGTAATAACCAGCCGAAGCCTCTTCATCTGCATGCGAGAACTTTGAATAAATGCCTAGCGGAGCCTCTGCCTCCTGATAAGGCAAGGTAACAGGCATGAAAGAAATATCATATAAATCTCCGGCTCCCGTACCCGAAAGATGGGTATGGCTGAATCCGGCAATGGTGCTGTCGGGGTAAAAGTAACCGGAAATGCGATCCCAACCCGGCAAACCATTATCGGGACTAAGTTGTACCATTCCGAAAGGTGCTTGTGTCCCCGGATAAGTATTTCCGGTAAAGTCTGTACCAATAAACGGATTTACCAATTGAGTATAATCAGTTGCAGGCTGTGTCTGCTTATTAGATACGCATGATCCAAATAGGGCCAAAATAATTAATAGTGAAAGAATAGGTGTCTTCATATACGCATGAGGTTTTTCATTATTACTTCGTTACAAAAATACACATTATAGTAATACGAACAACCTTTTGACAAAAAACACTTAGCTTTTATTCGTTATTTTTTCGCATTCAGATAATAAAGCAAGGTTTCTTTCATCTTTTTATCCGAAGTCACAATCAAAAATTCAGAGCCGTTTTTATCATACAGAAAGCAATAATTCCGATAAATGGAGATGCCCCTCATATCTTCCCAAGGAATGGTCCGCTTTAATTCGGGCTTATCATAAATGAGACCTTCCGGAGTCATCTCTATCCATGTCTGCCCTTTGATGCTCCGTTTATATATCTTATTCAGACGCATAGGGAGCATAATCAAAATATAGATCAGACATAAAAACCAGATTAACAACGGACTGAAAAGGCTTTGTTCTTCGGGTACAATATAATGCCCGGTGCACAACGCAATACAAACATAAATGACGAACAACAACGAAAAGCTGAAATGGTGAATATCCCACAATTTATAGAAAGCATATCTTTTCAGGCTTATATCATAATCGCAAACCACAATTCCGGGATCGCGTGCCAGCGTGCTTTTAGGGATTCTGTATATATGCAATAACTGGATACCGCGCTTCACCCCATAGCCAAACAGCAAGACCAATACACCCAGGTTTATCACCACCCACCACCATAGCTGTTCATTGGCAAGTGCAGGTTGTCCGGTGAGCAACATAGAAGCTAAAGTAATGCCTGCCACCAACAACAGTATGCTACAAACTATCGTCAAGATCCATCCTTTTGTTTTCATGATTCCTATTCTTTTTTATTCCGTGAGGTGACAAAGATAGAAGATTATGGCTACATAACAAATACAGAAGTAACCGATTATTAATCATAGACCATAGAATACATAAAATCGTCCGAAGTAACAGGGATTTAGTTGCCCCAAACAAGATTCATTAAATTTAAAGTGCGGTTTTGATAGGAACTTAGAAGTTTTTTCGTATGTTTGTCGCAATCTTTAATGAAAAACACATTTTTATCAATGAAAAAGAGCGATATTCTGTTCCTTTTGTTTGTGGTAGCTCTGTTTCTGCCATTTTTTGTCAGTGATGCCATCTATGAATGGTATAAGTCTTTTAATGCCGCACACGGCATGGTGATGAGCTTTATAAAGTTCGGCATTTTGTCTACTTTGGGAGAAATGATCGGGCTACGCATCAGCACGGGAGTGTATTACAACAGGACTTTCGGTATCATTCCGCGAATGGTGGTGTGGGGACTGTTGGGAATGGGTATCAACATGGCTATGATTATCTTTTCTAAGGGAACTCCCATGTTCTTGGAATATATGGGAATGGAACACGCTTCCACCTTGATGAACGGAGATTTTTGTTTTGCCAAATTCCTTGTAGCATTGGCTATTTCCGTGGCAATGAATTCTATTTTCGCTCCGGTGTTTATGACACTGCATAAGATTACAGATACACATATCGGTAATTGCGGAGGCTCTGTCAAGGCGCTCGTCACTCCTATCCCTATGACACGCATATTTACCGGACTGAACTGGGCGGTGCTATGGAGTTTTGTATTCAAGAAAACGATTCCTTTGTTCTGGTATCCGGCACATACCATTACCTTTTTGCTCCCGCCGGATATGAGGGTTTTGTTTGCCGCTTTCCTTGGTATTGTGCTGGGAGTGTTGCTGGCTGTTGCGGTTAGAAAGAAATAAAATAGGTAACAACCGCCGTATCTTTCCAATACTTTCTCTACCTTTGCAAGACAAGTATGTCTGACCAATTATAATATGGAACAACAACAATCGTCTTATAAAGAAAGAGAACGTATAGACCTTCGTGAGCCCCGGCGTTTCAAGGTAACCATCTTCAATGATGACTTTACTACAATGGAATTCGTAGTAAAGATACTAACTGCCGTCTTTTTTAAATCAATGACAGAAGCAGAAGCGCTGATGATGCAGGTGCACAAAAGCGAATCGGCCGTAGTAGGTATCTATACCTACGACATTGCCCAATCGAAAGTACAGAAAGCCACCCGCATGGCCCGGAATGAAGGTTTCCCCCTCCGCCTCACCGTAACACCGGAGGAAGAATAAAAATAAAGGAAAGAAATATGGATATACAAAATACCGAATCAGTAGACTACGCATTCGCCTCCGCACAAACCCAAGCAATACACTATCGGCACGAATTTATTATGCCCGAACACTTGCTAAGTGCATTGCTGGGGCAAGTCCCATTCAAGAATACACTGGCAGAATGTTTCTGTGATGAGGAAGAACTTGCCCTTACCGTTTCTCATTATCTGGAAGAAGAAGTAGAGTGCGTTCCGCAAGGCATAGAATATGAACCAGAAGTATCAGCACAGCTTAACGAGTTGCTGCAACATGCCTTTTTAGTTATCAACTATTCCAGTGCCGAAGAAATGGATGTTCCGCATTTGGTACAAGGAATGCTTCATTTGGAAGATTCATGGGCATGCCATCTGCTGAAAGCTGCTTTGGGCGAGGAAATGCCGGATTTTCTCAGTGCGCTTATCTCGCACTATGAGGATATGAATCAGGAGGAAGAAGACGAACAAACGTCCGGACAAGAGAAAAGCGAGCCTTGGCGCAACTACGTAACTTGCCTCAACGAGCACCTGCAAGATCATAACCCGCTGATAGGCCGGGATGCAGAGTTGGAACGAACCATTCAAGTGCTCTGCCGCAAAGAGAAAAACAATCCGCTGCATGTGGGTGAACCGGGCGTGGGCAAAACCTCGCTGGCATACGGTCTGGCTGCCCGCATTGAAGCAGGCAATGTGCCCGAGCGCCTTCTGAATAGCCGCATCTATGAACTGGATTTAGGCAACCTGATTGCCGGTACACAATATCGCGGAGAATTTGAGAAACGGTTAAAGACCATTATGGAAGGTGTGCGCAGTGAAGGACATGCCATTGTTTACATTGACGAGATACACAACCTGGTAGGTGCAGGCCGGACAGGGGATGGTTCAATGGATGCCTCCAACTTGCTTAAACCTTATCTGGAAAGCGGAGAAATCCGGTTTATTGGTTCCACCACTTATGAGGAGTTTAACCGCTACTTTTCGCGCAGCAAAGGAATGGTGCGACGCTTTCAGCAAATTGACATACCGGAACCAAGCATAGACGAAACCATACATATAGTGGAAGGACTGAAAGAAAAATATGAAACTTTTCATGGGGTGACTTATGAAGACGGAGTGATACCATACGCCGTAACAGCCAGCGCACGGTATATCAGTGACCGTTTTCTGCCCGATAAAGCCATCGACCTGGTGGACGAAGCAGGCGCCTACCGTGAAACCCATCCCACAAACTCTGAAAAGCAAACAGTAGATAAAGCATTGATTACCGATGTATTGGCACGTATCTGTAAAGTGGATGTACTTGCCATGAAAGAAGAGGATAATGCCTCACTGGAAACCCTGCATGAACGTATCAGCGCAAAAATATATGGTCAGGAAGAAGCTGTACGCCAGGTAGTAGAAGCCGTGCAGATGTCTAAAGCCGGACTGCTGGATGAAAACAAACCATTGACAAGCCTGCTCTTTGTAGGCCCAACCGGAGTAGGAAAGACAGAAGTAGCCAAAGTCTTGGCTTCCGAACTGGGCATCGCCCTGCAACGTTTCGACATGAGCGAATATACGGAAAAACATACGGTAGCCAAACTGATCGGTTCACCTGCCGGATATGTAGGCTATGAAGACGGCGGACTGCTGACCGATGCTATCCGCAAGACTCCCAACTGTGTATTGCTGCTGGATGAAATAGAAAAAGCGCATCCCGATGTCTTTAACATTTTGCTGCAAGTAATGGACTACGCCGTACTGACAGACAACAAAGGACGTAAAGCGGATTTTCGCCATGTGGTACTGATTATGACTTCCAATGCCGGTGCGCAGTTTGCACGACAAGCCTCCATAGGTTTCGGCAGCCGGGTAACTGCCGGTGAAACGATGCTGAAACAGGTGAAGAAAACATTTAAGCCCGAATTTATCAACCGATTGTCCGCAGCAGTCGTTTTCCATGATATGGATTATGGAATGGCTTCTCTCATTCTGGATAAAAAACTGGGCGAACTGAGAAACAAACTGGCTGCACGCCATGTAGAAATGGAATTAAGTGCGGAAGCACACGACCGGTTACTGAAACTGGGCTTCACCCAGGAATATGGCGCAAGGGAAATGGACAGGGTAATAGCCTCGCACCTGAAACCGTTGTTGATGCGCGAAATACTATTCGGAACATTGAAGACCGGTGGAAAAGTACGGGTGCAGGTAGCCAAAGAGCAACTGGAACTGCAATTCATTAAAGAATAAGGCGAATACTGACTATGGTTTTTCAACTAACTAAAAGACTTGTTTTCCCCGATCCTCGTCATGGCGATCCGGACGGGCTACTGGCAGTAGGTGGAGATCTTTCCATAGACCGCCTTCTCCTTGCTTACTCCAACGGCATATTCCCTTGGTATGCCTTTCGGGAAAAGCAAATACAATGGTGGTGTCCGCTAAAACGCTTTGTGATTTTCCCAAGCGAAATCCACATTTCCCACTCCATGCGCACACTGATGAATAAAGGCCGGTACAATGTTAGTTTCAACCGGGCATTTCCCGAAGTGATACGGAAATGCAGCGACCTGCGGGTGGAGCAGGAAGGTGCATGGCTTGGCAAAGATATGATAAAAGCCTATACCCATCTGCACGAACAAGGTTTTGCTGCCAGTGTGGAGGTATGGGATGGAGAGAACTTGGTTGGTGGGCTCTACGGAGTAACTCTAGGCCGTTGTTTCTTTGGTGAAAGTATGTTTTCATTAGTTCCCAGCGCTTCTAAATTGGCACTGATTTATTTGGCACAAACCTTCCAGGCGCTTGGGGGTACATTGATAGATTGCCAGTTTGAAACGCCTCATTTAAGGTCAATGGGTGGAAGATATATTGATTATGAAGAATATATGGAACATGTACAAGAACCTTTCGGGCCTTTATAGATGCCGCACTTATATCTAAATTATCGGCAAGTTCTTAATTCAAAATCCGTTCTTATGCTTCATATTTTGCCGATATCGGCAAGTTATGAAGTATAAGATTAGTAGGAAAAAAGATTTTGTACTTATTGATTAGGCAATTATCTTTCTTTTTCCTACATTTGCCCCATCACTCTAAAAAAACACGATTGTTCAACTCATGAAACACCAACTCTGTATATAGCTACGCTCCACGAATAGCACCTTCAGTTACAGCTATTCGGCTATTTTGACGGGTCTTATCCAGATTCGTCACAGAGATTAATACCTATATTTTTAATGTATGAGGCTGTGCCAAAACAAAAATTGGCTATCATTTTGTTGTAGGGGCAGATTGAATCTGCCCGATTATAGTTTACTTTGCGCATTCGGGCGGATTCAATCCGCCCCTACGGTGAACAAATTGATAGTTACTTCGGAGTTATGACACACCCTCATCTATATCATATTGAACAATGAATTATACATATAAACAAATCTGGCTCATCAACTTTCCGGTAATGATGAGCGTATTAATGGAGCAATTAATCAATATTACCGATGCCATCTTCCTAGGCCATGTGGGCGAGGTAGAGCTTGGAGCATCTGCATTGGCAGGCATTTATTATTTAGCAGTCTATATGCTTGGCTTCGGATTTAGTATCGGATTGCAAGTAATGATTGCCCGAAGAAACGGAGAACAGAATTATGCAGAAACGGGACGGACATTCTTCCAAGGATTGTTCTTCCTTTCGGGACTGTCCGTAGTGCTTTGCTTATCATTGCATGCCCTCTCTCCTTTTATTCTAAGACAGTTGATAACTTCTCATGAAATCTATCAGGCAGTGACACATTATCTTAATTGGCGCAGTTTCGGGCTTCTATTTTCCTTCCCGTTTCTGGCTTTCCGTTCTTTCTTTGTTGGAATTACAAAGACTAAGGCATTGTCTTGGGCAGCGATTGCAGCCGTCTGCATCAATATCCCATTCAACTATTTATTAATATTTACTTTCAACTTAGGAATATCAGGAGCAGCCATAGCTTCGTCACTGGCAGAGATGGGTTCTCTCCTGCTTCTTCTTTTGTATATGTGGAGAAAAGTAGACAAGAAGTAATATGGATTACAAATAATATATGACGGTCAATTACTTAAAAGATTATTTTACCTATCGGTATGGAGCATGCTTCATTCCTTTATCAGCATGGCGCCATGGTTCCTGTTTTTCGTAGCCATTGAACATTTAGGAAAGATGGAACTGGCGGTTTCCAATATTACCCGCAGTGTCTCCACCCTGTTCTTTGTTATCGTAAGTTCTTTAGGAGCTACCAATGGTTCCTTGGTCAGTAACCTGATTGGAGCCGGACAACGCAAAGAGGTCTTTCCCATCTGTTGCAAAATAATCAAAATGGGATATGCCATCGGTTTTCCATTAGTAGGGTTAGCACTGATAAGCAAGTTCTGGATTATAGGTTTCTATACCAATAACGAATTATTAGTTCAACAAACGGTTGCCCCTTTCATCGTAATGCTATTCAATTATGTATTTGCCGTACCGGGATATGTGTATATCAGTGCCGTCACGGGAATAGGAAAAACAAAAATTGCATTTATATTCCAAACGATTACGATAATAGTATATTTAGCCTACCTATATTGGTTAAGCAATGGCGTACATGCCCCTTTGGCAGCATATATGACAACCGAATACTTGTTCGTTATCATGCTAGGAATTCAATCTGTTATCTATTTAAAGAAGAAGCATTTTTAACAGCATACATGAATCATATACCGCCACGGCAAAGGCAACGGTTTGCCAAGTAGAAATAGTTATTCACAGCTATATGAACATTGAGTAATTTTCTCTACATTTGCATTCTCACTAAAAGAAAACAATGTATGAATATTCTCGATGTAGCCCAGCGAAACCAAAAGAAAGCGTGGAAAATTATAGAAGCTACCAACATCATCCCGATTTGGGAAGGTGTTGGTGCAAAAATAAATCTGGTCGGTTCCCTAAGTATAAAATTACTGATGCGACATAGAGATATACCGCAAAACTCATTCTACTAATTTTACTGCAACTAATTTACGATGTGTCATGCAGTCATTCAGAATCATTCAACCTTCGCCCGTTTTAAAACCTTATATCCGGTATTACTGGATATTGCAGGACAATTCCGTAGACAGTGTATCAGAACGTACCCTGCCTACAGGCTGCATACAAATGATATTCCACAAAGGCAAACAGCTATTATCACTAAAAGAAAAAGAGCTTCAACCCCAATATTTTATTTGCGGTCAGGAGATGGGATACACCGATGTCCAGTCTACGGGCAACATTGAAATGATTGTTGTTGTTTTCCAACCTTATACGGCTAAAATATTCCTCCGGACTCCTATTCATCTTTTTCGTGAAGCAAATGTAGCGATAGAAAATATAGAAGACCAAGAATTGTCCATCCTTTCCAAGAGGATCACAGATACGGAAAACAATAATACTTGCATTCAGCTAATTGAGCAATTTCTATATCACAGATTATTTGCATTGCCGGAGTATAATATCAAAAGGCTTTCGTCCGTCCTATGGGAAATAAATAATCGACCACAAGTAAATATAGCGCAACTGGCAGACACAGCCTGTTTAAGCGCCAAGCAATTTTCCAGAATCTTTGTAGAACATGTAGGCGCTTCGCCCAAAGATTTTCTCCGTATCATAAGGCTACAAAGAGCACTGTTCCTGATGCAGCAAAATCCTCAAACCAGCTTTGCTCAAGTGGCTTACAGTTGTGGTTTTGCCGACCAATCTCATATGATAAAAGAATTCAAATTCTTTTCCGGATATACGCCAATGGAATATCTTGCCATTTGTACTCCATTCTCCGATTACTTCTCCAATCTATAAGAATATCCTTTTTCTTCTATCAGAGAAATTTGCTTTATCCTACTTTTGCAATGTCTTTGCAAAGATGAAGTAATAACCATTAAAAAGGAAAACAGAATGAAAAAATTAATTGCATTTTTTGAGATCCCGGCAGCAGACTTCAGACGCGCCGTTGATTTTTATGAAACAATTTTAAATGTAAAACTTGATGTCTTTGAATGTGAAACAGAAAAGATGGCATGCTTCACAGAGCAAGGTGAAACAGTCGGCGCTATTTCCTATGCTCCCGATTTTCGCCCATCAGCCGCTGGGGTACTGATTCATTTTTATTGTGACAATCTGGAAAGTACGCTTCAGAAAGTAATTGAGAAAGGTGGATCTGTAGTTATTCCAATCACAAAAATAGAGGCAGAAGGCAAAGGACACTTTAGTGTGTTTGAAGATAGTGAAGGGAATCACGTAGGATTATACGCAGATACAATGACTAAATAAGCTCTATACTATTCATTTATGTTTGGGAGTTGACTATAACCTCAACTCCCAAACAAACCTCCTTCATATCTTTTTCTTATCATAAAGTTGATTATCTGAATTAGAATCACTACTTTTAGAGCGACATTACAAGAACAGACTATCGACACAGTATCAAAATGAAAAAAATACTTTATAGTTTAATCATAGCACTTTTAGCTTTATCTTGTTCCAAAGAAGACATTGATAAAGGTACTGACAATGGGAATGAAGAAAATACCACCTATTTCCCTAAGCTAAAGCTGGGAGTAGAGGAAAGTCAAAAGGACATCTTCGAATACATGATATTTACCCAACAGTTTGAATATAGCGAAACGCCTCATGCATATGCTGAGCCTTATGATTCCGTTGTCTGGAAGATTTCCGGAGAGTCAGGTAGTCTTATAACACACATAGATACAGGTTACAGCTCAACTTCATATTATTCTTGGAGCCATAATTTCTATTTGCCGGGTAAGTACAAAGCTTATCTACTAGGGTATAACAATAATAAAATAGTCTGTAGTGACTCTGTTTCAGTAGCGGTTACCAACAATAAAGAATTCTTAAACTATAATTGGAAAGACATTAAAGTTACTCCCGATTATGAAAACATAGGATATTTAGACGTATTAAAAGATTATTTCTTTTCCATTCATAGTACTGTAAGCCAGGGAGTCCCATCAGTAACACTTTACGCCCGCAAATATGGACAATATGAAGAAGTCTCTGATTTCATTCCCAAAAGCAAACAGATACTTTATGATTATATAAGCTCTTTATATTCCACACCTACTTATGAAGCAACTGAGTGTCACCCCCTTACAGAAGAATACAATAAATTATTCACCAATAAAGAAGAAAAGGCAGAACCCTTATCTATTTGGGTTACTCCAAAAGCTAAGATAGTACTACTACAATACAAACAAGATTCTGTTTCAGAATATGAAATCTATGCAGAACCCGGAGATGAGATATAAAGGCTAATATTGCCCAACTCATGAAACTCCTATTTAAAGAAGAAGCATTTTAACAGCATACATGAATCATATACCGCCACGGCAAAGGCAACGGTTCGCCAAGTAGAAATAGTTATTCACAGCTATATGAACATTGAGTAATTTTCTCTACATTTGCATTCTCACTAAAAGAAAACAATGTATGAATATTCTCGATGTAGCCCAGCGAAACCAAAAGAAAGCGTGGAAAATTATAGAAGCTACCAACATCATCCCGATTTGGGAAGGTGTTGGTGCAAAAATAAATCTGGTCGGTTCCCTAAGTACAGGATTACTGATGAAGCATAGAGATATTGATTTCCATATCTATTCATCTCCCCTTAACTTAGCCGATAGTTTCCAAGCAATGGCAAGGCTGGCAGAAAACACATCTATTAAGAAGATAGAATGTGCCAACCTGCTACACACCATCGAGGAATGCGTAGAATGGCATGCCTGGTATCAGGATGATGAAAATGAGCTATGGCAAATTGATATGATTCATATCAAAGGAGGCTCCCGATATGACGGATATTTTGAAAAAGTAGCCGAGCGAATCTCAGCAGTAATGACCGGAGAAATGCGGGAAGCCATATTGAGATTGAAGTATGAAACACCCGAGGACGAGAAAATAATCGGAGTAGAATATTACCATGCAGTCATCGGAGGAGGAGTGCGAAACTACGCAGAGTTTGAAGAATGGAGAAAACAGCATCCGGTTACGGGAGTTGTAGAATGGATGCCTTAATCCAATATGAACATAACTGCAAATGTATCAAGAATACTTGCCTGACGCATGTCTTTCGCATCTGATAGAAGTCTATTGGGTAGCCGACGGCAGAGTGGAACATCCTATGCAACAACGGATTCTTCCGGATGGTTGCGTAGATATTGTCTTTGATTTCGGCTATAAGAATACCAGCGGGAAGCTCCAAACCGGACTCCCCAAGCTAGTCGGCACAATGACCTCCTTGATCGAATTCACCTATCATCCCGGACAGATACAAATGATGGGTATTCGTTTTGCCCCAGGCGGAATTACAGCATTTACCACAATACCTATTTTTGAAATTACCAACCAAGATATAGACCTTCCACTTTCCGAGACTCTATTTGACAACAGTTTCTATGAGCAGCTACCGGATATGGATTGTATACAGAAGCGGATTACTTATATCAATCAATATTTTCTAAAGCATTTGCATAAACAATATATTCCAGACAAACAAATAAGACATGCGGTTTCTCTTATACAAAACAGCTATGGACAATTATCCGTCAAACAACTTGCAGAAGAATCCTGTCTGGGTGAACGTCATTTTGAACGCAGATTTAAAACAGCAATAGGCGTATCCCCCAAAACATTCAGCAATGTAATACGTTTCCGGTCCACCCTGCGTTATCTGGAAACCCATCCCCAAGAAAGCCTGTTCTCTGCATCCATAGCATGCGGCTATCACGACCTGTCACACATGAACAAAGAGTTTCGCCGCTTGGGAAATATTTCTCCGCCAGAACTATAAAGTCGTTTTTTTACAAGGATGCTTTAGGGATCAGAACCTATCTTTGCAAATAAAACAAAGAATAACTATAAATTAAAAAGAGATACCATGAAATTCAATGATCTATCAATTACATTTCACACCGACAAGATAAAAGAGTGTGTTGATTTTTACAGTAAATACTTTCAAGCCAAAGTAGTCTTTGATGCCGGCTGGTATGTATCAATCCGCATGGAAAGCGACCATCCTATGTTTCTTTCATTTCAAGGATGTTACGGAGAAATGAAGCGAAACACCTTTGCCGGAGGAATTACCCTTAATCTGATGGTGGAGGACGTGGATGCCTGCTACAAACAGATTCAACAGACCGAAGTTCCGCTTGTAGAAGAAATAGCCGACCATGAATGGGGCGACCGTACATTCAGCCTGTATGATCCTATTGGCAATCTGCTGTATATCTACTCCGTACGACCGCTACACGAGAAATATAAAAATGCTGTAAAAGAATAACAAAAACCTATTGCTATTAGCACACAATAAAAAAAATGCCTATCTTGGACAACCCTATCCGAAATAGGTATTCTATTTTTGTAATACTAAACAACTAAAAGCGAACCCGTATGCTAGAACTACCCGAAGTGCTTACACTAAGCAAACAGATTAATGACACCCTGTGTGGAAAAACAATCACACAAGTATTTAATGCTACCAAGCCGCATAAATTCACATTTTATAATAGCGACCCGTTGGAATACGGCAAATTACTCATCGGGAAAACGATTCTTTCTTCTCAGGGATACGGCATGTTTGTCGATTTCCTGCTATCGGATAATATTACAATGAATATAGGCGACGGAGTTAGTGTCCGCTATTATCATCCGGAGGAAAAGATCCCTGCCAATTACCAACTATTGCTCACTTTTGATGATGACTCATTCCTTGTTTTTACCGTTGCCATGTATGGCTTTATCAATGTTTACGCCAACAACATCATCGACAACAAATATTACCAGATAAGTAAAGAAAGTATCTGCCCATTAAGTGAAGAATACACTATAAACCGATTTGAGCAACTATTCGCCGATGCTAAAAAGACATTGACAGCCAAAGCATTACTGGCCACCGAGCAACGCATTCCGGGTGTAGGCAATGGGGTTACCCAGGACATCCTGTTCAATGCACAAGTACATCCCAAACAAAAAGTTCTGGCAATGCCGGATGCAAAGAAACAAGCCCTGTTCAATTCTCTAAAAGAAACCTTGATGAATATGACCCTTGCAGGCGGACGAGATACTCAAACCGATCTTTATGGTAACAATGGTGGTTACCAAACGATTCTATCTGCCAAGACATGGAAGAATCCTTGCCCCCGTTGCGGCAGCAGAATAGTAAAAGAAGCATATTTGGGCGGCTCGGTTTACTACTGTCCGGAATGCCAAGTTTGGACTCAGGCGTGATTTTTTGTACAACAGAGTTTTTATTTTCTACTACCACTACTACCACGCTTATCCCTCAAACCCCGATAAATAAGACGTTTGTGCAGGTGGTGGTAGTAGAATTAAAGGAGAGGTAAAAACAGGTACTACCACCACTAATTTACACTTTATCCTATATAAAGTTGCAAGTTCTGCAAGAAAATTGTAACTTTGATAATTGATACGCAGCATATGACCTAATGATTAAAGCTATCCCATATACTGTTTATGTCATCACCTTATACTGTTTCAACCAGTTTCAAATAGTCGGAACTAAAGTTTCACCCTATTGGAACTACAGTTTCACACCGTTGAAACCAAAGTTGCATCCTGTTGGAACTAAAGTTTCAACCTTTTGAAACTCATTGAAACTCCTTATCTTTGTAATGTACTATTCTACTCTATTCCCTTCAACATCTATAAAGAAAGTATTATGTACTGGTTTAGTTAACAACTTCGCTTGTTATACCTAAGTTAGTTTACTCAATGTATTTCAAGGCTTAAATAAGTTTACTTATTCCATATATTATTCTTATATACGTTGTGACATACTAAAAAAACTGAATTGGATAAGAAAAGGGGAATAAATAGGGCAAACAATTTTTATTGACCCTCTTTTTGTATTAATTTTGTACATACGAATACTAAAAGGATACGATTGAGATGAAAAACATATATATTGTTTTTATAACCAGCCTGTTTCTTGTTTTCTTCGCACTCGGTATATGCCGCTGTGCGGAGCCCTTTGCAGACGTCCCCTCCCTGCCCGACAGCCTCATTACCGATGACTATGTTTATGATTACACCTTCTCCGACTTTGACAAAGCGGAACGTATCATGCAGGAATTGCGGAAACGAAAGAAACTGCCGGATTTTAAACTTGACGTGACGGAAGGCGACCTCTACTTCAACACAGGACAATACTACTGGGCGCTGAAATTCTATAAACGTGCCTTGGATAATGATTCCGTGCGACTGGATGACAACCGCACGATGGAACAGATTCATCGCATGATTTCTTGCTATGACTGCCTGCACAATGAAACCAAGAAAGCGCAGTATGTGGATATGCTGATGAAGAAAGCGGAACAATGCGGCAATAAAGAAATGCAGTCCGTAGCCATGTTCAATATGGGGAAGATGCTTTATTATCAAGGAAATAAGGATAAAGGATACGAGTATATGCAACGCGCAGCCTACCTGATGGAACAGACGGACTATAAATATAAGTACGATAACCTGCGCTATAATTACAACACCCTACTCACCTTTCAGGAACTGGACCGACGGAACGAGGAAGCGCTCCGCACGCTTGAAGCCCTGCAAAAGGTGGTGACAGAACAGACCGGCAGCGAAACCCCGATAGAAGGACTGAGCGAGAAAGAGAAGAAAGCAATGTTTGCCCATTACGTAGTAGTTCTTTTCAGACTGGGACACACGCGGGAAGCGGAAGACTATTACAATAAATTTCTCTCTACCGCCCAAGAATATGACCGGGATAATTACTTGATTATGCCTTACCTGTTCGACCGCCGGATGTATGACAAGGTGATAGCTATGAACTCCGCCCGTGAAAAGAAACTTTCGGTACAAGGTGACACAGTGACCTACCACATGACCACCATCAAGAGATCTTTGGGACAGGCATATGAGGAAAAAGGCGATTACCGCACAGCCGCACGCTATTTCCGCGAACTGGCCGTGCTGCGCGACAGTATCAAGAACCGTGAACAAAAGAGTGCGGCTCTGGAACTCGCCACACTCTATGAAACGCACGAAAAGGACATGATTATCCAGCAACAGGATTCCGACGCCCGCATCCGCAACCTTTGGTTGGTACTGGTGGCAAGCATAGCTGCCCTACTGATAATCATCTTATGTTTCGGCATCCGCTACTACCGGAAGATGAGGTTTAAGAACAGTGCCTTGGTGAAGAATATCAATGATCTGCTGCATTACAAGGAAGAACTCTATCAAGTAAAAAATACCAATTTCGCATTGCAGGAGAAAGTCCGTGCATTAACTGATAACTTGAAATCCCTACAAGCACCGCAGGAAGAACCGCCTCTTGACATAGCGACAGCAGAAGAAACGGCAATGGATGAGATGGAGCCGGAATCAGAAACGAGTGCCGAAACGGATGCCGAAACCTGCGATGAGCGTTACGGCAAAGAACTGTATGAACAGATGGAGCATCTCA
>Ga0192242_10228_pt1 | contig 26490 bp, 26 predicted proteins | sample Koala_Koa27_J3_FD_131235 | JGI IMG/M metagenome (GOLD analysis project Ga0192242, IMG submission 131235) | Enriched cells from koala feces incubated with labeled cellulose particles, San Francisco Zoo, California, United States - Koala_Koa2-7_J3 ...
TTATGATACGGCACTGTTTGCCTCTAAGATACGGAAAATAAAGGAAATAATGCCGGATGCTTTTATCGGTGTGGATGTGATTGTGGGTACTCGTGGTGAAACGGATGAGTTTTTTGAAGATGCCTACCGTTTTATCGAAGGGCTGGATGTGACCCAGTTACACGTATTCAGTTATTCGGAACGTCCCGGCACGCAGGCGCTAAAGATAGAATATGTGGTGTCTCCGGAAGTAAAGCATCAGCGAAGCCAGAGATTGTTGGCATTGTCGGATGAAAAGACAAAAGCGTTCTATGCTTCCCATATTGGAAAAGAAGCCGTAGTGCTGATGGAAAAATCAAAGGCGGGAACTCCTATGCACGGATTTACGGATAATTATATCCGCGTGGAATTGGAACATAATGATATACTGGACAATCAATTGGTTCGCGTAAAACTGGGTGATTTTAATGAAGATGGTACGGCTTTAAAAGGGACTATCGTGTAACTGTTCTACGTGCCGAGCTATATTAAAGACAAAATGGTAAAAATATCTGTTGTTATATTGAATTGGAACGGGGCGGAAATGCTCCGTGAATTTCTCCCCTCTGTGCTTCAATATTCGGTGGGAGAGGGGATAGAAATATGTGTGGCAGATAATGCTTCTACCGATACATCATGTGAGGTATTACGGAGTGAATTTCCTACCGTCCGTTTAATAGAATTGGATCAGAATTATGGTTTTGCGGAAGGGTATAACCGGGCTTTGGCAGAAGTGGAAGCAGAATATGTAGTGCTGCTGAATAGTGATGTGGAAGTTACCCCGCACTGGTTGGAACCTTTGCAGGCTTATATGGATTCCCATCAAGAAACCGTAGCTTGCCAGCCTAAGATATTGAGCCAGAGGAATAAAGAATATTTTGAATATGCCGGCGCATGCGGAGGGTATATGGACCGATATGGTTATCCCTTCTGTCGTGGACGTATTTTTGATGTTGTTGAAAAAGATAGAGGACAATATGATACTGTGCAGGATGTATTGTGGGCTACCGGCGCTGCACTCTTTATCCGCTTGGCGGATTACCGTGAAGCGGGAGGATTGGACGGGCAATTCTTTGCCCATATGGAGGAGATAGATTTGTGCTGGCGTTTCCGCAGCCGGGGGAAAAGGATAGTTTGCATTCCTCAGAGTGTGGTGTATCATGTGGGAGGTGCTACGTTGAAAAAAGAAAATCCTCACAAGACTTTCCTTAATTTTAGGAACAATCTGTTGATGCTTTATAGAAACTTGCCAGAGAAAGAATTGAAGCATGTGCTCTTTGTACGTGGCATTTTGGATGTGATCGCCGCTTGGGTTTTTTATCTGAAGAAAGATAAGGAAAATGCGCGGGCTGTTTTTAAAGCACGCAAAGAGTTTAAAGAAATCCGATATTCTTTTGCCGCTTCACGCATTGAAAATATGATGAAATCTACGGAGGATGTACTTCCGGAGAGAGTCCGTTTCAGTATTCTTTTAAAATATCACTTGTTGGGAAAGAAAAAGTTCTCTCAGTTGAAACTTTTTTAAATTGTTTCTCTTTATATTTCACTGTTTCAGATAAAATCCATATCTTTGTTTGGTAAAATTTAATCAAGAAGAAAAGGAGCTATAATGAATGTTCATGAAATAAATTATATCGAATCAAAGTCTATTCTGTCAAAGTTGAGAAGTGAGGATAATTATTTTGGTATTGCTTATAGCATGAATTTATATCGGGGGTGCCAGCATGGGTGTATTTATTGTGATACGCGTAGCAGCTGTTATCGTTTGGGTGATATTTCCCAGATTGCCGTGAAGAAGAATGCCCTGGAATTATTGGGAGGCGAATTGATGACGAAACGCCAGAGGAAAGGAACGATTGGGACCGGTTCTATGAATGATCCCTATATGCCTTTGGAGAAAAAAATGAAATTGACGCGGGGAGCGTTGGAGCTTATTGCCAAACATCGTTTTCCGGTTCATGTTATGACCAAAGGAAACCTTGTTACCCGCGATGTGGATGTGCTGCAAGACATAAGCCGGACTTATGCAGCTGTCAGTTTTACCATTACTACGGCAGATGATGATTTGGCTGGTAAATTAGAGCCTTATGCTCCACCTCCTTCTGCTCGTTTCAAAGCAATGAAAAAGTTGGCAAAACAAGGCATTTATACCGGCGTTACTTTGATGCCCGTTTTGCCTTTTATTAATGATTCCATAGAGGATATGGAAGAAATTGTTGAAAAAGCAGCGGCAGCAGGCGCTTCTTATATATTGCCCATGTTTGGAGTAACGCTGAGAAGTGGTTCCCGCCAGTACTTTTATAATCAGGTAGATCAGTTATTCCCTAAGATGTCCAAACGTTATTAGACTTATTTTGCCGACCGCTATGAATGCATTTCACCCAATGAGCATTATCTGAATCTTAATTTTACTGAGAAGATTGAAGCATTAGGCATCAGTTCTCAGATGAAATTTTATAATCCGGAGGAAGGAAATGAGCAACTTTCTTTGTTTTAGAACATGGAATGACTAACTTTGTTTTCATCTAAAACTTAAGATGGAAGTAAAGCTCCAATATTTCTAAAAGATACGACTATGGATAAATTAGTAAGAAAAATCGGTTTGGTGGCTCATGATGCCATGAAGAAGGATTTAATAGAGTGGGTCCTTTGGAATTCGGAAAGATTGATTGGTCATAAATTCTATTGTACAGGTACCACCGGTACTTTGATTAGTGAAGCACTGAAAGAGAAACATCCGGATATAGATTGGGATATTACTATTCTGAAATCGGGTCCGTTAGGCGGAGACCAGCAGATAGGCTCACGTATTGTGGATGGAGAGATAGATTACTTGTTCTTCTTTACCGATCCTATGACTTTGCAACCGCATGATACGGATGTAAAGGCATTAACCCGTTTGGCGGGAGTGGAGAATATCGTGTTCTGTTGCAATCGCTCTGCGGCAGATCATATTATTACCAGTCCGTTATTCCTTGATCCGGAGTATGAACGCACTCATCCGGATTATACCGGATATACGAAGCGGTTTGAAAATAAACCGGTAGTTTCCGAGGCGGTAGAACAGGTGAATAAGCGGAGAAGTAAGAAGGCGAAATAATAGACAGCTAAGAATAGAAGTAAAGGTTAGCTTTAAAAAAGTGATTTAGGTCGTCCTTTAGCTGTAGGGGCGGATTGAATCCGCCCGAATGCATCAACTAATACACTCATAGGGGTATTATCGGGCAGATTCAATCTGCCCCTACAGTGGGTGTAGTTATATAATTGGTATTTTCAAATTGTTTTTTGTATATGTTTTGTGAGAAAAATCAGCGTATATACTGTACTTCCACCCCTACATTCCTGCAATCAGCCCCCATAGGAGGGTTCTCTTTGGATAACCGGATATTTATTTCTTCAATATTGGGAAAATCATGAAAAAGACGTTTTCCGATACGTTCACAGACGTGTTCCAATAACCGGGAAGGGGTTTTCATTTCCTCTTTTACCGCCGCGTGTACATCGGCATAACTTATTGTTCCCGTTAAATCATCGGTTTGGGCAGCATGGCTGAAGTCTGTTTTCAGCTTCAAGTCTACGGTGAAGTAAGCTCCTACAATAGTTTCTTGCGGATCTACTCCATGATGGGCAAAGTATTTTGCGCCCTCTAAATAGATATACATTGATGATGCTTTCATATAGTTATAATAAAACTCCCTTCATCAAGGCGGATGAAGGGAGTTCTTCTTTCATGTTACATTATATAATGGACCATTATCCGCATCTGGACGTACCACAAGTCTTACAGATAAGGCATCCTTCTTGATATACAAGTGTTTCGTTGCCACAATTAGGACAGGTTTGTCCTTCGGCTTTGGTACCATCTACTACATATTTCTTCAGTGCACGTTCCACACCGTTTTTCCATGTATTGATGCTTTCGCTATCCAGTTGCAAAGAGTCTACCAGCTTGATAACGCGGTCGATAGGCATTCTCCAACGAAGCACACCGGAAATTAGTTTTGCATAGTTCCAATATTCTTTGTTGAACTTCTCGGACAGACCTTCGATAGTAGTCTTATATCTACGCTTATTTTCGAATTGGAAGTCGTAACGCTTATTGCCGTCTTCATCTATATTCTTGATGATGCGCCCGCTGGTAACGGACTTAGGCAATAATATACCTTCTTCGTCATCTTGCAGACCGGTGAAAATTTCATAAGGATGTCCGTCCAGCAAGCCTACAAAAGCCACCCACTTTTCCTTGTTGTTCTGGAAACGCACTACTTCTGCTTCCAGTACTTTGGGGCGTACTTCTACTACCGTAGGCGGTTTGCAGAAAGGAACTTCTTCCTTCTTTTCTTTCTTGGCAGAAAGAAGGACGCCGGCACGTGAACCGTCACGATAAACGGTACAGCCTTTGCAACCTGAACGCCAAGCTTCTACATACAGACGGTTGACTAAATCTTCATCCACATCATTCGGCAGGTTGATGGTTACACTGATTGAGTGATCCACCCATTTCTGGATACGTCCCTGCATCTTGACTTTCATCAGCCAGTCTACGTCGTTGGAAGTAGCTTTATAATAAGGTGATTTTTCTACCAGTTCGTCTATTTCCTCCTGTGTATAACGCTTGGCAGGGTCATAGCCGTTTACTGTCATCCATTCCACAAATTTATGATGGAATACGATGTATTCTTCAAAAGCATCTCCTGTTTCGTCCACAAAGTCCACATGAGCTTGCGGGTCGTTGGGATTTACTTTTCTTCTGCGTTTATAAACCGGCATAAATACAGGTTCAATGCCCGATGTGGTTTGTGTCATGAGGCTGGTGGTACCGGTGGGGGCGATAGTCAGACAGGCAATATTGCGGCGTCCATACTTCTTCATATCTTCATACAGTCCCGGATCAGCTTCTTTCAGACGGTTGATAAACGGATTGTTCTTTTCTCTTTCGCTATCGTAAATGGCAAATGCACCACGTTCCTTGGCCATGATCACAGATGAGCGATAGGCTTCCAGGGCGATAGTCTTATGTACCTTTTCAGAAAATTCGGTTGCTTCTTCCGTTCCGTAGCGGAGTCCCATAGCTGCCAGCATATCACCTTCGGCAGTAATACCTACGCCGGTACGTCTTCCCTGGCCGCTTTTCTTATATATCTTCTCCCATAAATGCTTTTCTGCACCTTTCACTTCTTCGCTTTCGGGATCAGACTCTATTTTGTTCATGATATTTTCAATCTTCTCCAATTCCAGATCGATGATATCATCCATGATGCGCTGAGCCAGTGCCACATGCTTTTTGAACAGGTCAAAATCAAAGTAAGCATCTTTAGTGAACGGATTCACTACATAAGAGTACAAGTTGATTGCCAGCAAACGGCAAGAATCATAGGGGCACAAAGGAATTTCACCGCATGGATTGGTGGAAACGGTGCGGTATCCCAAGTCTGCGTAGCAGTCGGGCACAGATTCACGGATAATGGTATCCCAGAATAATACACCCGGTTCAGCCGATTTCCATGCATTATGAACAATTTTCTTCCATAATGAAGATGCGTCGATGTCCTTGGTGAAAGTCGGTTGTTCCGAGTCTACCGGATATTGTTGTGTGTAGGGAGTTTTGCTTACGGCAGCTTTCATAAAGGCATCGTCCAATTTTACCGATACGTTGGCACCTGTTACTTTACCTTCTGTCATTTTTGCATCAATGAATGCTTCCGAGTCCGGATGTTTAATGGAAACGCTCAACATTAATGCGCCACGACGTCCGTCCTGGGCAACTTCACGTGTTGAATTTGAATAGCGTTCCATAAAAGGTACCAATCCGGTTGAAGTCAATGCAGAGTTCTTTACCGGAGAACCTTTGGGACGAATGTGGGAAAGGTCATGACCTACACCTCCGCGTCGCTTCATCAGTTGCACCTGTTCTTCGTCAATGCGGATGATAGCGCCGTAGGAGTCAGCAGCTCCTTCCATTCCGATTACAAAACAGTTTGACAAAGATGCTACTTGGAAATTGTTTCCAATACCTGTCATCGGACTTCCTTGGGGAACAATGTACTTGAAGTGATCCAATAACTCGTAAAGTTGTTGCGCGCTCAGCCCGTTAGTGTATTTAGCTTCAATGCGGGCTACTTCATTGGCAATACGCCAATGCATGTCTTCGGGAGATTTTTCGAAGATATTCCCGAAAGAATCTTTTACTGCATATTTGTTTACCCAAACTCTTGCAGCAAGTTCATCGCCTTTGAAGTATTGTAAAGATGCTTCGAAGGCTTCATCATAGGTGTACGTTTGTTTTTCCACTTTTATTTTTGGATTTACTATATTTATTAATAAGTTGTACGTGTAGAAGTCCCAACTCATCACAACAAAAGATTTGGCAAAGCTATATATGTTTTCCGAATAAACAAAATAAATCGCAAATAAGTTTTCAACAATTTGAAAGTTATCCAAAAGTTTTTGTTAATTACTTGATTATCAAGTGTAATTGAATTGCTAATACTGACTAAAGTTTTCCGTTTTGAAAATTAGCATAATTCATCAAAGTAATTAAATATTTGAAAGAAGTATATGTCTTTAGGCGATAAATTTTCAAAAAAGCGCATTTATACACTTTTATTTTTCTATCTTTGCAAGAAAAAGAATATGGAATCAATAAAGAACAGACGGACAATCCGTAAATACAAGCAAGAAGATATTCCTGCTTCTTTGTTAAATGATTTGCTTGAAGAAGCATTTCGTGCATCTACCATGGGAAATATGCAGCTATATAGTGTTATTGTGACCCGTGACAAGCAGATGAAAGAGAAATTGGCACCGGCTCATTTTAATCAACCGATGGTTACCGGTGCTCCGGTGGTACTGACCTTTTGTGCCGATTTCAATCGCTTTAGCAAATGGTGCAAAGAGCGTAAGGCTGAACCGGGATATGACAATCCTATCTCCTTCTTGAATGCTGCTACCGATGCTCTGTTGGTAACACAAAATTTCTGTACATTAGCAGAGGAAAACGGACTGGGTATTTGTTATTTGGGAACAACTATTTATAATCCGGATCAGATTGTAGATATCTTGCATCTGCCGGAATTAGTGATGCCGGTGGCCACTATTACTGTGGGGTATCCGGATGAGTGTCCTCCACAGGTAGACCGTCTTCCTATTGAGGGGATTTTGCATGAAGAAGTATATCATGATTATTCGAAAGAGGATTTTGACCGTATTTATGCTTATAAGGAATCGCTGCCGGAAAATCATCAGTTTATAAAGGAAAATAATAAAGAAACCTTGGCGCAAGTATTCACAGATGTGAGGTATAAGAAATCGGATAATGAGTATATGTCCGGAACTCTGAAAAGTACGTTGAAAAAGCAAGGGTTTGAAAAGTAGAGGGGATGTCAAAACTAAAAAAACGATTACCATTTAGCCGTAGGGGCAGATTGAATCTGCCCGATAATAGTTTGCTTTGTGCATACGGGCGGATTCAATCCGCCCCTACGGTAAATGTATTCTTTAAGTGAATCCTTTTGAGGATTATGCTTTCCTTCTTAATGAAGCTTCAATTTCTTCGATATTCGCTTTGAATGATTTATCCACTTCCACTTGGTCTTTCACTATTTTGCAAGCGTGTAATACGGTTGCATGGTCTTTGTTACCTATTAGCTGACCGATTTTAGAAGAAGATGAATCAGTATGTTTCTTAGCCAGATACATTGCCACCTGGCGAACCTGTACCACTTCTCTTTTTCTTGTTTTGGTGTGGATGGCGGATTCTTCTATTTCATAGTGGCTGCATACCTTCTGTATGATATCTTCTACCGTGATAGGTTTGTTTTCACAGCAACGCACGGCTTTCCGTATGATGCGTTCTGCCAAATCTAAAATATCACGTTTGAAGATGATGGATTGTGCCAGCAGTGAGTTGATGATACCTTCCAGTTCGCGGACACTTTCGTTCACATTCTCTGCAATATAGTTGATCACTGTCTCGGGTATGTTCAAGCCATCACGACGTATCTTGTTGCGCAAGATGTTCTTTCTTAACTCCACATCCGGTTTGTCCAGTTCGGCCACCAGTCCCCATTTAAAACGGGTAAGCAGGCGTTCTTCTATACCTTGCAGCATGACCGGTGCACGGTCGGAAGTCAGGATAAGCTGCTTGCCGTTCTGGTGCAGGTGGTTAAAGATGTGGAAGAACGTATTCTGGGTTTTGGTCACTCCGGCAAATTCCTGGATGTCATCGATAATCAAAACATCTATTGTCTGATAGAAACTGATGAAATCGTTGAAATGGTTGGTACGTACAGAGTTAGTGTATTGCACCTGGAATAAATGGGCGGATACATACAATACTCTCTTTTCAGGATATAATTCCTTGATGCGGGTACCGATGGCATTGGTCAGGTGGGTTTTTCCCACACCTGATGGTCCGTACAAAAACAAAGGGTTGAATGTTTTTGCGGGATTCTTGGCTACGGCTTCTCCTACAGTACGCGAGAACTCATTGCTGTTTCCTTTGATAAAATTCTCAAAGTTATAGTTAGGGTTCAGATGTGGGTCCAAATCCTGCGGAGCCGGAGCTTGCATCGGATTAGGAGTCTTGTTACCATCCCGTATAGCTGTTTGTGGCGGCAATGCCGGAGAACGCTTGGTTCCTTCCATCTCCACAGTTATATGGTTGGTCTTATCGGTCAAGATACAATACATCAACTGCGTTCCTTCCCCAATCTCTTTGTATAGGGCGGCGCGCAGCAAGTCCACAAACTTTTCTTCTAAAAATTCATAGAAGAAAGGGCTGGGGACTCCTATTGTTAGTGCCTTGTCCTCGTATTTTAGCGGTACGATAGGCTCAAACCACGTTTTATAGGTCGTTTCCGGCACGTTGTCTCTAATAATGTTTAGGCAACGGGTCCATAAAACGACGTGATCATTTTCAATCATATAAGACATTTATTATAAAAAGCGAAACTTCTACGAATACAAATTTCGAAAGGAAATTCTAAAAAAACAAATCGCTTTTTACTTGCTTTTTATTTTTAAAGAGTAAGCTCTTTAGTTTCAGTTACTTATAAAAAACTCAATTTCGAAATGTAGAATTCAAAATTCCATATTGGTAATTACTTGATTTATAGTGAAGTATCTACTAAAATATGGCTTTAATTCTTTTTAAATGAAATAAGTCTACATGCTCTTTTAGCCCTATTTGCAGCCATTTACTGAATTGAAATAGAAAAATAGCCATGTAGACTTATTTAGAGAAATTCTATATAAGTAAATTTGTTACTTGTCTTTCTTCCCGAATAAGGAGAAGTGAACATAACGTTTAGGATGAGCTTTCAGGTCTTCCAGCAGTGACGCGGCATTTGCTGTTGTCGTACTTAAATTATGATAAAATGCAGGGTCGTTGAACAATAGCCCGATGGTATTGTCCTTGCGATTCAGCTTTTCGGTTAGCATCTGCACATTATATAAGGTGGAATCGACCTTGTTGAAAGTTGATGCATAATCAATGCCTTTCAGATTTTCACTGACTGCCGCAAAGTTGTCGGTGATAGTAATCAGTTTACCTGTTATTTGAGGAAGATCTTTCTGCATCAGGGAATTCAGTTGGCGAGTGGTTACATCCAAGTTTACAGTCAATCTTTCTGCATTGTGGATAGTAGCCGTTAATGCGGGATCTGCCAGCAGTGTATTTAATGATTGCAGGATAGAGTCCAGTTTGGGAAGCATCTGTTCCATCTGGGGGACTAGCTTTTCCTCTGCGGCTCCCATCAGTCCTGTGTTGGTCTTTCCTGGCAGTGTGTCGCCCGGCTGATAGAATTCTGTTGCTGCATAATCCATTGTCAGATTCATCTTTACGGTTCCCAACATTTCTGTTACCAGTTCGCCCGTACTTCCTTTGGGAATGCGCATTTCTTTATCTACTTCCACCTCTACGGTGACGTGCCCCGGTTTGGTATAGTTATAGTTAATGTTTCGTACTGTTCCCACTTTGAATCCGTTTGCAAATACGGGGCTGGAATTTGCCAATCCGTTGATATTTGTATATTCTACATAATAATAATTGGCGGATTGGAACATATTTATTCCTTTCAGGTAGTTAATACCAAAGATGAGCATAGCCAATGCAGCGATGCCTATTAATCCTATTTTTACCTCTTTCGTCATTTCAGTTATACCTTTATATATTATCTATTCTTTTTAAATTCTTTGATCGCTTCGTTCACATTCATCTTTTCCCCGTTCTTAAAGGCAATGATGAATGCGTCCTTAAATTTGGTTGAGATGTTGCGTTTCATACGCAATATCTGGTTATAGTCTGTACTTTCTCCATATGTATATTTATAGAGTCCTTTTTCGCGGTAATAGTTTACGGGTGATAATCCTTTCAGTTGTTTACTGCCTTTAGGAAGTACTTTATCGGATGCCAGTATTTGTATTTTGAATACAGGCTTGCCGGATGCTTTGGACTGTGTCCCGCTTGTTCTTCTAGCAGGGCCGGGTGTAGGAGACTTTCTTTCTTTTGCAGGCTCCGTAGCTGTTTGGGCATCTGCTGTCTGTCGTTCTATTACCGGTTCTTCCGGAGTGGCTTCGGGTTCGGGCAAATCTTGCCGTTGCACTGTGCTTCTGCCGGCGGGGGCGTCATGTTCGCGTTTATAGTTCAGGAATGCCTTGTATATGCTATTTGCCAACGCGGTGGTTCCGGCATCCGATAACAGGTAGTCTTCTTCGTCCGGAGTTGAGATATAGCCCAATTCCACCAAAACGCTGGGCATAGAGGTGGCGCGCAACACCAGGAATCCTGCCTGATGCACACCTTTGTCAATGCGGCGTGCCGTACTCTTAAACTGTCTTTGTATCAGAGTTGCCAATTTTACGCTTTTCTCCATATTCTTATCCTGCAAGAATTCGAATATGATATAACTTTCGGAAGAATTAGGGTTGAATCCTGCGTAGCGTTGTTTATAATCGTCCTCTATCAGGATTACGGAGTTTTCTTTCTTTGCCACTTCCAGATTTTCCTCTGTGCGGTGAAGCCCTAAAGTGTAGGTCTCGGCTCCCCGCACTGTCTTGCCGCGGGCTACGGAGTTGGTATGGATAGAAATAAATAAATCCGCTTTGGCGTTATTGGCTATCTGTGCACGGCGGTCAAGTGGGATAAATACATCCGTCTTTCGGGTATAGACCAACTTCACGTCATTGCAGTTGTTCTGAATCAACCGTCCTACTTTCAAAGCCACATTCAGGTTGATATTCTTTTCCTTTCCCCGTTTGCCTATAGCACCGGGATCGTGCCCGCCATGACCGGGGTCAATGACGACTACGAAGTCCTTTCCTTTTACCGGCTGGCAAAAAAAAGGCAAGGCCAACCAAAGGCTGCACAACAGAATTGCTATTTTAAGTCTATCGGTTTTCATTTTCAATTTAAGGTGCAAATGTAGCTATTTTTAATGAAAACTCGGCTTTTGCCTTCAAGTTTTCTGTTTTTTATTCGAAACTTGCTATAAAACCCGAAAAATAGACGAGTGTTTGAACTAAATTCTTTTACTTTGCATTCCAAAAATATAAGCTGAAAAGATGGACGTGTTTAAGTTTCTGAAGAATTGGACGTTACCTCTTGCCATGCTTGCAGGAGTTATCGGTTATTTTATTTTTGCCAACTTCACTTTTCTGGAGCCGACAAAACCATTTATGAATTGGCTGATCGCAGTTTTAACCCCTTCATTGATCTTTGCTCAGCTGCTACTTACTTTTTGCAAGATAGAGCCTAAGGAACTTGTGCCCCGGGCGTGGCATGGGTGGTTGTTGTCTATTCAGGCAGTATCTTGCGGCATCATAGCGTTATTGTTGATTTTTTGTCCGATGAATGAATCGAATAAAGATATTTTTGAGGCTGCCATGGTGTGTCTGATCTGTCCCACGGCTACGGCTGCAGCTGTAATTACGGGCAAGCTGGGGGGGAGTGCTTCCAGTCTTACCACTTATACATTGCTTTCTAATATTTTGGCTGCCATAGCTGTTCCGCTTGTTTTTCCTTTAGTGGAGCCGCATGCTGATGTTACTTTTATGGTGGCGTTTCTTAAAATTCTGAGTAAGGTTTTTCCGTTGTTGCTTGCTCCGTTCTTCTTGGCATTGTTCCTTCGTTACTGTGTTCCCAAGGTGCATCGGGTTTTATTGAACTATCACACTTTGGCTTTTTACCTTTGGGCAGTGGCATTGACTATCGTTATGGGGCAGACTACGCGTTCGCTGGTAAATAGTACGGCAGATGTTTCGGTGGAAGTCATGATTGCATTTGCCGGACTTGTTACTTGCTGCCTGCAATTCTATTTGGGTAAAAGAATCGGTGGAGCGTATAATGACCGCATCAGTGGCGGTCAGGCGCTGGGACAGAAGAATACGGTGCTTGCCATATGGATGGCAGTTACTTATCTTAATCCGTTATCTTCCGTAGGACCGGGTAGCTATGTGGTGTGGCAAAATATTATTAACAGTTATCAGTTGTGGAAAAAGAGGAAGAAGGAGCTAGTAAATTAAAAATAAATAACTGATATATAGTTCAAAAAGCTATTTTAACAGGCTTCGCCCAAGTATGTAGCTGCAGAAGGAACAGAAAAGGTGCAAAGGTTTTTTAGGCTCTAAAAAGTTTATTGTGCTTGAATACAAGAAAAAAGTGCAGTTCATTTTATAGTGAATTGCACTTTTCTTATATTTGTGAATATGTTGAATATGATAGACACTCAGTAAGATGATAACAACAATAGCTCCATGTGGAATGAATTGTGAATTGTGCCATTCATTCCAAGACAAGAAAAAGTTATGCCTCGGATGCCGAAATAGGCAAACGAATTGTATTATTTGGAATTGCGACAAAAAAGTCACTTATTGCTTCGAGTGTTCAAAATTTCCTTGTAAACGATTGAGGCAGCTTGATTTGAGGTATAAAACTAAATATTCTATGAGTATGCTTGAAAATCTGGCGTTTATTAAAGAATATGGGGAGGAACTTTTCTTGCAACAGCAACAAGAAAAATACGTTTGTCCCGATTGCGGAAATTTGCATACAGTGCATTATGACTATTGTGTTTATTGCAAACAAAACAAACGTAACAAGAATATTCAAAAATAAAAGCCTCTGGCAGATTATACAATATGAAGAACAAAAGGAATACAGATTATAAGGTTGGCGATTTGATTTATGACGCAGATATTTATGATGGATTAAATACTTTCCTATCTGATTTGCAGTTTTACAAAAAGTGGTTACCGAAAAATAAAGACGCTAAAATACTAGAACTTTGCTGTGGAACAGGCAGGCTTACACTGCCAATAGCAAAGGATGGATACAATATTTGTGGAGTAGATTACACCTCATCAATGCTTAGACAAGCAAAAATAAAAGCTGCCGAAGCAGGATTAGAGATTAATTTTATTGAAGCAGATATTAGGACATTAAACATAAAAGAGAAGTTCGACCTTATCTTTATTCCATTCAATTCGATCCATCATTTATATAAAAATGAAGATTTATTTGAAACATTGGAGGGAATTAAAAAAACATCTCAAACAAGGAGGCTTATTTTTGTTAGATTGCTTTAATCCTAATATTCAATATATTGTGAAAAGCGAAAAAGAAGAAAAGGTTATTGCTGAATATACAACCAGCGATGGAAGGGAGGTATTGATAAAACAAACAATGCATTATGAAAATGCAACCCAAATCAATCGTATAGAATGGCATTATTACATAAACGGTGAGTTTCATTCAATCCAAAATTTGGATATGAGATTATTTTTCCCTCAAGAATTAGATTCATACCTGAAATGGGCTGGATTTAATATCATTCGCAAGTTTGGAAGTTTCGAAGAAGAACCATTTACCGATAATTCAGAAAAACAGATATATGTTTTAGCATTTGTTGAAGGAAGCATTTGATTTAAAGATATGATTAATTCGAAATACAATATGAAAGCGGACTTTACAATCAGAGCAGCTCAGCAGTCGGATACTGCTGAGTTAAGGGATTTGTTTCAAAATACTGTTCTCATGATAAATAGCCGTGACTATTCACAGGCGGAAGTTGAAGATTGGGCATCATGCGGAGATGACCTTTCTAAAATAGGAGATATGATAAAGACCCACTACTTTATTGTAGCTGTTAATCAGCAGTCGGAAATCGTTGGTTTTTCATCTATCACTCCCCAGGGCTATTTGCATTCTATGTTTGTTCACAAGGACTTTCAGAGTGAAGGTATTGCTACGATGCTTTTAGAAGAAATAGAACGGCATGCAATTACAACCGGAATTACGCGGATTACATCTGAAGTGAGTTTAACAGCCCGTCCTTTCTTTGAAAAAAGAGGTTATATAGTAAAGGAAGAGCAAAAGCGCAAGGCTAATCAGCTTTCTCTTACTAATTTTTGGATGGCAAAGGAGCTGAGTTGAATCAAACTAAAATGCATTGTATGATTATTCAAATAGAAACGAACAAAAAGCAATACTTAGATTTGCTCTTACTTGCTGATGAGCAGGAATCTATGATAGACCGTTATTTGGAACGAGGCGAAATGTTTGTGCTCGAAGATAATGGGGCGAAAGCTGTTTGTGTGGTTACCGATGAAGGAAACCGAATTTGTGAATTGAAGAATATAGCTGTTGATCCCTACTTTCAACGGCAAGGATATGGAAAGAAGTTGATCAATTATTTAATAAGCCACTATTCAGGGAAATACACACAAATGATTGTTGGGACAGGAGATGTACCAAGTTCTATCGGGTTCTATACCAGTTGTGGCTTTGAGTATTCCCATCGCATTGAAAACTTCTTTACGGATAATTATGATCATCCTATGGTAGAAGATGGAATCTTGCTTAAAGATATGGTTTATTTCAAGCAAGAAATATAGTTGCTTGCTTGAAATATAATGAACCTTGCAAGATACTCCTTGTTTACGACACTTGTATAATGGAAGTCGCAACTTTCTTCAGATTGCTATTCTTTGTCCATGCTTGCAGGCGTTGCAGGAAATCTTTATCTGTAACTTTACTGCGATTGATATTCAGCAGCTCCAGATAAAGTTCCAGCAATTGTTTCAGTCCGGTGACAGGCTTTTCGGGTAATCTACCCAGAAGCGTGGCAAGTAAATCTTCCAACCGTTGGTTATGAAACGCGCTTCGTTTGTACATACTTTCATAGATCTGTGTAGTGAAGCGCTTCAACGGGGCAATGTCCATACAGAGGATTCGTGCCAGGATCTCTCCCAACCGCTGATTGTCTATTCTTCCGGCAGTTATCCCTTCTATCCATAGTTCTGCGGCGTATGAACGGACGGTTTTATCGGCAAAGAGCAGTGAACCGCCCAGTAAAAGCAAGCTCATCTCTCTGAGTGGGCAGTGGAAAGACAATAACATATGCAGGGCGCAAGTAATGCAGCGTTTGCTATTTTCCTGCGGTGTGCCGAAATCCATATAGCAAGTTACGATTTGTGTTACCAATGGTTCCGGACGGTTAGGGAAACAGCAGAACAGACGCTCCATATAGTTGGAATCGCCTATGTTATATCTGCTATTGATAATGAGATACTCCTGCCAAAGCTGGCGGCTGTTGTGCTCCAGATACTTTTTCCATTTATAGAACTCCACGTCAAGCAAGAGCGCGTTTGTGGGGTATGGATCTTTTTTAGGCTTGGGCTCCTTCCATTCGTGGATACCTGCCAGGTAATGATGAGGCAGAGTGTTGCATGAAAAAGACCGGAATGCCTCAATTTCCGTATCGGGATCTTTCACCAATCCTGCCACAACCCATGTGGGCTGATTGATATAAGGTGGTTTGGGCATCGTATTCTCATCCAGCAAGAACAGGCAAAGATGGAGATATTCATCTTTCAACAACCGTTGGGCCAGGCTGACGGCTTCTGCTTTATCTTCCGGTGCACAGCGGGCAATAGCTAATTGTAAATCCCATGTAGAGGGCGTTGCACCGGCTTTTTGATAGGCGGCAAGCCGTTTCACCAGTTCTGTGGCTTGTATGTATGCCGGGTTATGTGTAGGGGTGGAAAGTAAAGGCAATGTATCTCTTTCTTTAATCTTCCGGATGGCTTCCAACCACAGCTGCCTGATGGGAGTAAAGCAAGTTGCGTCACTATAAGCAGGCTGCCAATCGGCAAGCCGTCTGAAGGAACGCTCGTCGTAAACCCCTCTTGTCTCATCTTTTTCTTTCAACCGGGCAAATACATTTTTCAGGAAACCGGTAATGGAATTATTGGTATGTGTCCATAGGCGTTCATATTCCAGCAGGAAGGTGGCAATGAGGTCTTCGTAAATTTCCCAGCCATTGGCTACAATGTTGAAAGCCCGTTGGAATACAGGCTCCATCCGGCTGAAATCATCTGCATTCAGTTGAGGGTGGAAAGCAATGATAGAAGCTATTGTCGTATCTATTTCCCAATTTTCGCTCATATCGAACAGGCGGCTCAGTTGGAACAGGAAATCTTCTTTATTGCCGGGCAAGGCGATGCGGTTGTCTTCCCTGCAAATGCGAATTGCCTCTGAAGGCATTTCTTCGGGCGGTAAGCTTTCTTCTATGATTCCGGCTTCTTCGGCAGATTGTTTTATAAAGGCAGCAAGGCTTTCTTTCACCTTTTGAAACATCTCCGGTTGATAAGATTGCAGTGCCTCTTGCAGGACGGAAGAAGAAGCATCGCCATATTTTAAGATAAAGTGGGCAGCTTTCTTTTGCAGGCTTTCATCTTTCTTCAAGAACAGTTGGCAAAGCGTGATGCAACACGTTTCTTTCATTTCGGGATGGCGTGTTGCAATCTGTTCAAAGAGGGAATGAATGGTGAGTAATGAGTTCTTGGGGCTGGAAAAGAAAAGAGTGGTGGCCCGTTCCGTGAACTCCTGATACCGGAATCCCTCTTGGGCAACTACTTTCTTTAGTTGTTGCAGCATCACATTTACCGGTTTGGTATAAGAGGAAGTGAACACTTGCATCATGTCTTCCTGCAAAGATAGAATTTCTTCTGTGGTGGGTTGCAATTCCTCAAAGAGTGCGGCAAACCAACCTATCATGTCTTTCTTAAAACTTCGTTGGAAAGCGGAAAGGGTGGTTTTCAGCAGTTGGTTTCTATCCAGATGCCCGTCTAGTGAAAAACGGTAAAAGGCGGCGCTGAAACTTTCATCGCGTGGGGTGATTCCTTTCTTATAAGCCTCTTTAGCCCGATCATTGTAATAAACAATGGATGATTCCTGCTCAAAAAGATACCAGATATGTTCTTTCAAGGTTATTTCCCGCTTTAGTAGCAGGTCGCTATCGAAAGCATTGTCTCCTTTAGGCGTGGAAGGCTTTAGCATAATGTATCCGGGAAGCATTTGGGCTATGCGGTTGGGAGAAATCTCTTTTATATACCCCATTTCTGTGAACTGCATCAGTTCCTCATAGGATATATTGAAGTTCATGTAACTTTCTCCATCATTTATATACTCTGTCAGCCAAGAGGGCGTGTAAAGGGAAAGCAGTTTGCAAAACAGATGGAAGTTTATATGATAGCCCAAGTCCATTTCCCGTTTGTTGCAGCACACAAACTGCACGGCACCCAGAAAGCATGCCCTGTCCTGACTGCAAAACGTACTACTGCTGAACCCTGCGAATTTGCCTGTTATCCATTGCAGTTCCCGAATGGTGGGCAGGAGTTTCCTCCGTTCCTTCATTGGGGGTTCTAATAATCTCTTGATAAAGGGTATTAATACTTTTTCTTCTTTCTCCGGAGTATCCTTGTAAGCCTTGGATAATTTCTCCAACTCGTGTTTTAGTTTTTCCATACTACTTGTTTCTTTACTGCCAGAATGTGTTTGCAAGCTCCCCGTTCTCCCTGATTGCTGCTAAACCAGGTGCACGTGCAGCGTTCTTTTCCGCTCTCCCTGTCTAAGATGACTGTATGTTTTACTCCTCCGCTTCCTGCTACGCGCGCTTCCGTCCGTTTGGGGCATTGGATATAATTTCCACTTTCCCTTCTTCCAGCAGTTTATCCGCTGCCATCATTCGTGGGTTGAGGCTCAGAATGCGCTCGGTCTTGAAAGGCAGGCGGCGATAGAAGAAACTGTTTTCATCCAAATCGAATCCCAATAACCCCATAGCTGCCAGTCGTGCGGAAAGGGACTCTGCTTTATCAAGGTTGATGTGTTCCCGGGCTGCAAATAAAGTTGGGTTGAATTGCTGGTTGGCATAACTGTATTTATCCATTGCCGCTATCCAGTCTTCGGGAATATCTTCCAGCAAAGCATCCAGTGCGGCACCTTCTCCTGAGAATCCCCGCCAGCATTCCCTGGACAGGGAGAGACTGAAACGGACAGCTCCAAAGTAGAGTTGCCAGATGGTGGCTTGCATGGTGGGATGCACAAATAGACGTAACTCATCGGCAAACGGCAGTAGAGGCTCCAGCAAGCGCAAGCGATGAAGCCCGCCTATGCAAACGGTATTCATGTTTTTTACCGGCGAGAAGGCAGGTTTGTTGCCGCGCATCACCAGGTAATAGTCGCACTTTATGGCTCCTTTGGGCATGGTTTGGAAAAGTTGCAAAGTCTGTATGCGGTTGAATGAATAAGCTCGTTCGGCGACGGATTGATAGATTTGTACGGTGGTCAGTCCTTTTATCCATTTGGTGGGGAGGGGGACTTTGCGCTCTATCACTTTCTCTCCTTTATGATACAGGCCCACTTCTTTAGGACCAACGGACATGATCATCCTTTCCTGTTTGCTGATACTGCCTAAAGCAGAAAGCATGCCGGAGTTGAAATCGACGTTGGTCGTTCCGTTTTCCAGAAACTCTCCGTTGTGTCCCTCAGGCAGTACATCTACTCTGGCATACACTCCCGCACAGTTGGAGAATCCTTCAAAGCGCAGGCGCTCGTTTCCCGCTGTCACAATGGGATCTTTCAGCAGGGAGAGCTGGGCAGGAGTCAGGTTGAAACTGGACTGCACCACATGGGATAGGGCGATGAGGCAACGCGCCGTCATGTAGGGTTGCGTCAACTTTCCCCAAAAGAAGCAAGGAGCTTCCTTTTTCTCTATCTCACTATATTTGGCAAGGAACAGTTCACCTTGGTCGGCCGACTTTCTGAGTGCGGAAGGAGATAAATATTGGTATGAGATGGTATCGGTCATGGATCAATCAAGATTTCTTCGCATTTAAACTTGCATAGGCAAAGTTAGTCTATTCTCCGGAATAAACCAATGCTTTGCAAAGAGAGTATTATTTTTTTTGTGAACGATTTGCGCTCATTTGAAACATATTTTTTGTACCTTTGTGCCCGAAATGGAGCATAAAGTTCCATACTATCAATGAAAAGAGCAGATCAGAAAACATTTATGTACTTCTTTAATGGCGTATTAATCAAATTGTCACTTTTCCATGACTGGGGAAGAGAAAATTCAGATTAAGGCGTACACCTTATTATATATCCCTTTTCATATTCTAATCATTTAAATATCATAATTTAAACGTATGAGCAAATTCACTTTGTTCATAATGGCGTGTTGCACGTCATTATGTTCTGTGGGCGTGCATGCCCAAGAAGTGTCCGGACGGGTAATCTCTATCAATGAGATGTTCTCGCTTGCCGACCAAAACAGTAAATCACTACGTCCCTCCGTGACGGGAGTCAATGAAGCGCGCGAAGGTGTGAAAGTAGCTAGGAATGCCCGCCTGCCGGAGGTCGAGGCTTCCTTATCTTTCAGCTATCTGGGAGATGCCTGTATCATAGACCGTGACTTGTCCGGCGGCATGAATGCCCCCATGCCACATTTTGGAAATAATTTTGCTATTGAAGCTACACAGGCCATTTATGCCGGCGGGGCAATTTCCAGTGGTATAGAACTGGCAAAGTTGCAGGAAGAAATTGCCAAGCTGGATCTGGAAAATAGCCGTGATAAAGTACGCTTCATGTTGGTGGGGTATTACCTGGACTTGTTTAAACAGAAAAACATGCTTCGTATGTACCGGCAGAACATTGAACAGACCAAACAGGTACTGAGAGATATTCGTGCCAAAGGAAGTGAGGGAATCGTCCTGAAGAATGACATCGCCCGCTATGAACTGCTGTTGGCAAACCTGGAGTTAAACCACACCCAAATTCAGAATAGTATTACTATTTTGAACAATAACCTGACAACCACTTTAGGACTCTCCAACACCATCACGCTGGAGCCCGATACAACGATTCTTGCCGCTACACTGCCTGTAGAGGACAAAGAAAACTGGACCAATGCCGCCTTTGCCCATTCACCTTCCCTAAAACAGTTGTCACTGGCAGTGCAGATGAGCCGGTATCAAGATAAGATTGTAAAATCCGAAAGACTCCCCAAAATAGGTCTGTTTGCCGGGAATAAGTTTGACGGGCCCATCGTTATCGAAGTGCCGCCCATTAATAAGAATCTCAATTATTGGTATGTAGGAGTGGGAGTGAAGTACAATATCGCTTCCCTTTATAAAACCAACAAATCCATAAACCGCAGCAAGTTTACCATTCAGTGCACCATGGAACAGTATGATGATACCCGCGAGCAAACCGAACTGGCTGTGAAGGCGGAGCATATTAAATACCTGGAATCATACGTGGAACTTACCACCCAGCAGAAAAGTGTGGAACTTGCCAATCAGAACTACTCGGTAGTAAGCAACCGCTATAAAAATGATATGGCGCTTATCACCGATATGCTGGATGCAAGCAACTCCAAATTATCGGCAGAATTGCTACTGGTAAACGCTCAAATCAATACCGTATTCAATTATTACAAACTTCTTTATATCTCGGGAACATTATAAAAAACTACCATTATGAATAAAAAGACTAAGAAATTGACATTCAATATTTGTGTTATTGCCGTTTTGGCTATTGCGTTGTTATGGGTATGCGCCCGTTTTGTCCATTTGGGCAATGTAGAGTTTACGGATAATGCCCGGGTGCGCCAGCACATTGTGCCTGTAAATAGCCGTGTGCAGGGATTTATCAAGAAAATCTATTTCACAGAGTACAGTCGGGTGCACAAGGGCGATACATTGGCATTGATAGAAGATACTGAATTTCTTTATCGCTTGGCACAGGCTGAAGCCGATTATCAGAATGCATTGTCAGGAAAGACGGTAATGACCTCTACCATCCATACCACCCAAAACAACATTTCCGTTTCCGATGCCGGTGTGCAGGAAGCCAAGATCCGCCTGGATAATGCAGAGCGTGAATACAAACGCTATAAAAATCTGTTGGCGCAAGATGCGGTGACCAAGCAACAATATGATGCTATCCAGACCAACTATGAAGCATCCAAAGCACGTTATGAATTACTGGCACGCCAAAAGACCTCTACCGCTTTGGTAAAACAGGAACAAACCCAGCGTTTGGAACAGACGGAAGCGGGCATCAAGTTGGCAGAAGCAGCCTTAAAGCTGGCCCGCTTGAACCTTTCGTACACCGTTATCATTGCTCCGTGCGACGGAACTACCGGACGCAAGGAAATACAGGAAGGCCGGTTGGTGCAACCGGGGCAGACCTTGGTAGACCTGGTAGACGAAAATGATAAATGGGTGGTTGCCAATTATAAAGAAACGCAAACCTCCCATATAAAGGAAGGGCAAGAGGTGGAAGTGGAAGTAGATGCCATCCCCCATGTCACTTTCAAAGGAGTGGTGAAATCCATATCACAAGCTACCGGAGCCAGTTTCTCATTGCTTCCTCAGGATAATTCCGCCGGTAACTTTGTAAAGGTGGAACAGCGTATCCCGGTCCGCATTGAGTTTACGAAAGAAAACCGTCCCGAAGACATGGAGCGTTTGCGTGCCGGAATGAATGTGGAATGCCTTGTAAATTACTAGTCTATGCATGATATAGGTCCTTTTTCTATCCCGGCTATGCGTGCCTTTGTGCCCGAAAAGCTCAGACCGTGGATTATTATTTTGTTTGTCATCGTCTTCCAGTTATCGGGTGGCGTGTATCTGGCAGCTGTTGGCGAGATGGTCGGTTCTACTGCCCTGATGCAGGAAGACATTATGATGGCGGGTTATGCCTCCATGGTGGGAATGGGGCTGACCTTTGCCATTATGTTCCGGTTGAAGTTTCGTTTTGCATCGAAAACTTCGTTTCTGGTGTACTGCGCTGTTATCATTATCTGCAATCTTATCTGTATGCATACCCGCAGCGTTCCTGTTTTGGTGGGCGTTTGTTTTATTTCGGGGTTCTTTAGAATGTGGGGCACTTTCGAGTGTAATTCCACCATTCAGCTATGGCTTACACCCAAACGGGATTTGTCTGTCTTCTTCTGCTTCATTTATCTGTTGGTGCAGAGTTGCATTCAGCTTTGCGGCATAATGACGGTGTACACGGCATCTTGGGCAAAGTGGGAATTTATGCATTGGGCAATTATTGCTTTGTTGCTGATGGTAATGATTGCTACCGTCATCTTGTTTCGCAGTTACCGGTCCATGCGCAAGTTGCCGTTGTTCGGCATTGACTGGCTTGGGGTTTTGCTTTGGGGAACCACCTTGCTATGTGTTATTTTCATCTGCGTATATGGTGAACATTATGATTGGTTCCGTTCCGGCTACATACAGGCAGGGGCGGTGGGGCCGTCGTTTCATTGGGATTGAATTTATGGCGCGCGTCATTTATCCGCCATCCGTTCATCAATCTGGAAACATGGAAGTACAGTGTGGTTTATCTCACTTTCCTACTCTATATTGTGATTGATATTTTGCTGGCACCCTCTCATTTGTTCGAGCATATTTACATGGAAGGCGTGTTGGATTACGATTCCTTGAATGTGATTTCCTTCAATTGGGTTGTCTTGCTGGGAGTGGTGATAGGGGCGGCTTTTACGTTCCTCACTTTTTCCCGTCGCAAGTGGTGTTACAAGACAATGACCGTCATTGCTTTTACTGCTATTACGGGCTATCTCATGATGTTCTATTTCACGATAGACTATAATCTGCCTAAAGAAGCATTGGTTTTTCCAATCTTCTTAAGGAGTTTCGGCTATGTCATAATCGCCATCTGTTTTCTCACCTCCTTGTCCCGTGTGCCTTTCCAGTTCTTTTTCCAGGCGGTGAGCATTCAGGGATTTGTCAGTGCCAGTTTGGGAGGAGCAGTGGGTACGGCGGTTCTGAACCGTGTCTTTACCGTGGTGATGAAAAAGAATGTCATGTTGCTTGGAGCATCCGTCGATCATGTGAATCCGCATATTGGCACTTTTCCTTTAGGGCAACTGTATGGGGCAGTGCAGCAGCAGGCTCTGATGGTGACTATGAAAGAGTTGTATGGCTGGCTCACTTTAATCGCTCTGTTCTGCCTGTTGCTGTTTTGTCTGAAAGAGAATCCGGTGCGTCCTTTTCGAGCCTTGCATCCCACTTATAGGGCAATCCGCAGATTTGTTAAACATGAATTGCGAATGGATAAGAATACGGTATAATATTAAAAGATGCTATTGTGTCACACTTTTCCCGATTAATTTTGTATTTTTACAGAAACGATTAACTGTAACAGGAGATGATTTTTTCTATCGTATTGGGATGTATGATGGTGGCTTTCGTAACAGTTTATCATTTCGGAAAGATGCCGAAGAAGCAACACGAAAAGATTTATTCAACGATGACCACCGCAGAACTTATCAAGTTAATGCAGTCCATGCACTGCGAACTGGTAAGGAAAATCGATGACGATTCGTTTGTTATCGGTTTTCAGGGAGGCTATTTCCAAATTCTAAGGGACAAGAGCGGGCAGAGCATCCAGATGTTTTACAAGGACTTCTATGCATACAGTTATGAGCAATCCAAGAAAATAGTTTTTGATGTGAATGGCATCAACCGCCAATACACGGCGTGGAGCTGCTATTTGCGTAAAAGGCATGAAGACGGGGAAAGCGAAAAACCTTTCTCTGCCTGCCTGTCCACCTATTTATTCCTGTCGGGCAGTGAAACTCAACTTAAAAAACAATTACGGCTGTTGCTTGAAGCAGCCTTTATCATAGCACGCAGTTTCAAGGAACTGACCGAGCAACCTATGCAAGTTGAGGATGCATTGGCAAGAAAGGAATTTGATAACCGGCTGGCTATATTGCGGCGAAAGTTAGAGATGGGGCATGGCGAACTGAAAGAACTTACTGATGAATTTCACCAGCAGATGGATAGGGTGGAAGGCATCCTTTCTCTGTTTGAGGAAATAAAGCAGGAAGATGTGCTGGGCATGACCCTTATAAGTGGTGAGAAAGTAGAGAAACGCACCGAACCTCTGTCCATTCTTTCTTTCCGGCTGAAAGATGCAGTGATGGATGAAGACGGACAGGACAGGGAAGAAGCTGTGCTTTATCTGGAACTGACCCAAGGACATCTGGTGATTGTGCTGGAAAAAGCTCCCGGCAGCAACAAGCGTTCCCTTTATTTCAAACTTTCCGCCATGCATACCGATGGACCGGATGCTTTTTTCGATGAAACCCAAAAAGGCAGAATGGTGAGCAGTTTGATTGAAATCCGCCTGACAACGGAGAATGAGGATTATTGGGAACTTAAATATATGGTAGACGATGCCCGGGATAAAGCTGCCAACAAGCATTTTGATGAATTGACCGAAGAACAGCAGGCATTGCTGGCATATACCCGGCCCACTTTGCAAACTACCGTTTATTGGGGGAAGAAGTTTTTCAGGCAGCAATGCTATCTTCAGGCATTGGGTTGTTACCTTTATATATTCCGCTATTATCAGGAGCATTGGGTAGAGCTGTCCGATAAGGGAAAGGAGGAATATTATGTCATTTGTTATCACATCGGCTTTGTCTACCTGACACTGGGGTTCTATGAAAAGGCATTCTATCATTTGACCAATGCCAAGAAAAATTCGTCAATCAATGCCATCAGGGACTTTACCAACTGTTTAATTGAGATGAAGGACACGGGAGCCATCGAGTATATTTATTCCATGGTGAGCATGGTGAACAGTCAGATAAAGATGTATGGTGATGAGAATAATGTATTGCTTCCGTTGTATTATTTCCTTCGCCGCCGGGCAACGCAAGTCTTGGTCAGCCTGAAATATTTTGCCCAGGCGCGGGAACTTCTTTATCAGATGTTGGGAGAAGAAGAAAACAGGGAGTTTGCCAAGCGGGAGTTAAAGTACTTGGAAAGCATGGATCTGAATGATTCTGCCGGACAGGGGAGTTGAGTTGATTTATTTTCTTGCTAAATAGCATATTGCATTGTGCAATTTTGTATTTTTGCGGTAACAAATACTTGAAATCTATATTCAATGTCAAAGAGAGATGCTGATATACTTTACTTTATATCTTTTTGTATAGAAAACTACAAAAAGAAAATTCATGCCACAGGTAATGAGGTAATGAATCTGTTTGATAAGTATGGAGTAAATGAATATCTTTATGAGCACTTTGAAGTGCTTCATACCCAAAGTGTGCAGTGGATGATGGAAGAAATAGATGAATTTATAAAAAAGCAGGAATAATGATTATATATCATGGTAGTCTGGAGAAAGTAGAAATGCCTTGTATTCTTCCCCCAACTCGTACGCTGGACTATGGTTCGGGATTTTATGCCACCACTTCTATGGAGCAAGCAGAACAGTGGGTGAAACGTAAAAGGAGAAAAACAGGTGTGAAAGGATACGTCAATGCATATGAGTTGGATGAATCTCAACTGGAGAAACTTCAGATATTGCGTTTTGAATACCCAACGGATGAATGGGTTGATTTTGTTATGGCAAATCGTATGGATGCAAGCTATATTCATCATTATGACATAGTATATGGTCCTGTTGCTAATGATAGGGTTTATGCAGCATTTGCACTTTACGAAGCTAATTTGTTAGATAAAGAAGGACTGATAAAAGAATTGCGTGCTTATAAGTTGGTGGATCAATTATTATTTCACACACAGCGATCTCTGCAGACCCTCCATTTTATTGAAGCTAAAGAAGTGTAAAATATGGAACGTAAAATAACCAATGACAATCTGTATCTGTTATTGCCTGCCAAAGCTGTAGGTGTTGCACAGCTTTACGCCGGGAAACATGGTGTTTCTCCCATAGAGGCGTTGCGCTTGTTTTATCAATCGAACACCTATAAACGATTGGAACAAGAGGAAACGAAATTGTGGCATTATGGTCCGGTAGCTCTGTATGAGGAATTTATGGAGAACCAATAAATTATCCGGTTGCTGTCCTATTTGTGGCTTTTATCGACTTTGTATCTGTTCTGCACTATATTTAAATTGCACTCAAAAAATTCCTTCAAATGCTTCATTTCCCTATAATAGCTTATTTATCAGAGGATTATCATGAATGAATATTTGATGATTCCTTCATAAATGCTTCATTTTATTTTTCTATTCATTTTTCTTTGTTTGGGGCTTTTTGATATACCAAAGGTTATCCATAAAATAGCGGTTGACAGGCTTCTATGGCGTATTTGATAAGGAAAGTTGTGTCTGGAA
>Ga0192242_10237_pt1 | contig 25494 bp, 14 predicted proteins | sample Koala_Koa27_J3_FD_131235 | JGI IMG/M metagenome (GOLD analysis project Ga0192242, IMG submission 131235) | Enriched cells from koala feces incubated with labeled cellulose particles, San Francisco Zoo, California, United States - Koala_Koa2-7_J3 ...
AACGTAGACGTATTTTTATGGTATAGCTCCAGCGGCTACTGGAATGATATCGTACAAGGTCCTACCAATTACATGGACAACCCCATTATCCGTAAAAAGGAAATGAAATGGCTGCACAATATGGGAGTGAAAGGTATCAAGGTAGACTTCTTCGGAGGTGACAAACAGGAAACCATGCGCCTGTACGAAGCCATCCTGAGCGATGCGGACGACAACGGACTGATGGTTATTTTCCACGGCTGTACCATTCCTCGCGGATGGGAACGTATGTATCCTAATTATGTAGGTAGCGAAGCCGTGCTGGCATCCGAGAACCTGATTTTCCAACAACATTTTTGCGATGAAGAAGCATTCAACGCCTGCCTGCATCCATTTATCCGTAACACCATCGGTTGCATGGAGTTCGGCGGCGCATTCCTCAACAAACACCTCAACCGCAACAATGACGGCGGAAGTATACGCAAGACCACAGATGTATTCCAACTCCAGGTGCCCCGTCCCATTTTGTATGTATGTTCCGTTTGGTAGAGGGGTTCCACAACATCCCAGGGAATCGTTGTCTCTACAATCGGCTTTAGATTTTCGCCTACGGTAATGGTACGCCAGGGGGTGGAGCCGGGCAATGCAAGGCCGGGGGCCGTCGTGCCGTTGCCGTTGTTTTCTTCGGACATGGGGAAAGCGATGGTATAAAGTCCGTCAGCGGTGGCATCGCTCAGGTGTGAGGCGCAGTATTTGCTGTCCACTCCGGTTTCGCTGATAGGTGCCCAGCTATTCTCTCCTATATGGAACAGGCAGGGGAACGTGTAACCGTGCCCGTATTGTGAACGCACATTCATAGGAGCATCGGCCTTGTATTCTTCCTCATAACTGGGCTTGGTACGTTTCCAACCTATCATGGCATCGCTCTGAGGGCACAGGAAAGTGGTGGTGAAAGATGGAAAATCAAAACCGGTTGTTTCTTTTTCTATCACGATGCTTCCCGTATCGCCATATTGGGGCATTTCATAACGGAAAGCAATGTCATGGTTGCTTACACGGAATACCACATCTATATTCTTTTTCTTCTTATTGGTAAAGGTACAAGTCAGTTCACTGGCCTGGTAATGTATTTGTGATTGCTTGATGCGGTCTTGCGTATAGGTCTTATCTATTTTGTTCTCTTTTTGTCCGGTGAAAGTCATATCCCGGCTGAAGTCTCCCACATTGGCGATGAAACCTAAAGGTGAGTCTTCCAAGATAGCCTTATCCTTATAGGTGACGGAATAAACGGGAACACCTTGTTTTACGGATACATTTACTTTCAAAAGAGCATCGGGCCCTGTCACTGTAGCTTGTTGGGCAAAAGCAGGCATTGCGGCAATGGCAAGCAGCCAAGTCATAAATTGTTTTTTCATGGGTATTAAATATACTATTAGTGTGTGGCAAAGGTAGTGCGTTTAAAAAGAAAAGAGCGTAGAAAAACGGAGCTTTTATGGTATACATTTCGTTCATTTTACACTCAGGAATGGGTTAACTTAACTGATTCCTTTTTCCATCATAGCGCTGGGAGTCATTTCAAAATGCTTTGTAAAACAGCGTGTGAAGTATTTGGGATCATTGAATCCCACTTCGTATGCTATTTCGGATATATTCATGTTGTGCGTCATCTGGTTGCGCTGAATCAGTTCCCGTGCAATATTCAGACGGTAGTTACGCATGAACTGTCCGGCGGACTGTCCTGTCAGATTCTGCATTTTTTTATTCATTAGGCTCTTGCTTACCCCCATTGCTTCGATGAAGTCGCTTATTTCGTAATAAGGGTTCTTATAATTCTCTTTCACAATACGCATCGCTTTGTCCAAAAACTTCTTGTCACTGGATTCTGTTTCGATGTTCAGCGCATCCACATCCATGCTGTATGAGAACTTCTCCTGAAAGCGTTTCCTGTTTTCCAGAATATTGGCAATACGTGCCAATAATAAGGTATCATCGAAAGGTTTCAACAAGTATTCGTCCACGCCGATGCGGAAACTTTCAATGCGTGATTCATTGGAAGTCTTGGCGGTAAGCATTAAGAATGGAAGGTGCGAAATGGAGAAATCCGCTTTTACCCGGCGGGATAGTTCCATGCCGTCCATGATTGGCATCATCAGGTCACTGATGATAAAGTCTACATTTTGGGAGTGAAGTACTACCAGTGCTTCCTCGCCTTGGGATGCTTCTAATACATTATAATATTCAGCCAATATAGACCGGATATAGTCACGCATATCCTTATTGTCTTCTACTACCAGGAGAGTCAGTTTTCCATTGCCCGAAGATTGTAATGACGCTTTGGGAGTAATTAGTTCTTCCGATTATTCCGTTTGGGCAGGCAGGGCAGTTGCATCTGCGTATTTCAGTGGTAACAAAATGCGGAAAGAACACCCTTTGCCATGATTGTTTTTAGTGCAGATGGTGCCTCCGTGTAACTGGACAATCCGTTTACATAAATAAAGTCCGATACCCGTACCGCTTTGTCCATAAACGGAGGAACGTGTATTGTTTTGCGACTGATAGAAGCGGTTGAATACTTTATCTATATCCTCTTTGGGAATTCCGGCGCCGGTATCACGGATGCAGATAAACAATTTTTCGGTTTCATCTTGCCGTATAGTAGTGGCATAAACGGTAATTGTTCCTTGGGAGGGAGTGAATTTCAATGCATTGCTTATCAGGTTTACAATGACTTTATGCATGGCATCTTCATCATGCATTATTTCGCAGGAAGGTAACCGTAACCGACGTTCTATGGTTATTTCCCTTTCGGAAGCATATGCATCAAAGGGGATCAGCAGGTCATTGATCAGTTTCAGGAAGTTGCCGGGATTACATACAATTTCCATTTTGCCCGATTCTACCTTGCGGAAGTCCATTAACTGGTTGACCAGTGAAAGCAGATATTTGGAGTTACGTTCTACAAAGTGTAACTGTTCTATAACCTGGGGGTTATAACTAAGCTTCAAGGCTCGCTCTATGGGTCCTACAATTAGTGTTAGCGGGGTACGGAATTCATGGGTGATATTGGTAAAGAAACTCAGTTTGTCAACTGTCAGTTCCTGTACCTTCTTGGACATTTGGATTAATTGTCCCTTTTGCTTGGTTATCTTTTCATTTTGCTGTTTCAATAACTCATTCTGGCGATATAATTCGCTTGCCTGGGTTGAGAGTAACTTCTTTTGTTCTTCCAGTTCTCGCGTCCGTTCTTCCACTTTGATATGGAGGATTTTCTGTTGTTCTTTCAATGCATTCAGCCTCCATACCAAGACTTTATATATAATAAAGGAGAGGATTACCAGTAAGGACAAGATAAACCAGATGGTTTTATAAAAGTGTGGGGTCACAACTACGTGAAGTTCCGTTGTCTGATCCAGCCCATGTTTTCCGTCGGGAGCATATCTTAGTTCAAAGGTATAATTCCCGGGACGCAAGTTGGTATATGTGGCCAAACGCCGGTTGACAGGTACTTTTACCCATTTGTCATCAAATCCTTTCAAGCGATAGTAATAGGTGGCGAATGCAGGTGCGTCATAATCCAATGCGACAAATTCCAGATTGAGAGACTTGTCGCGCTCATGCAGGTGTATGGTATTGCCGTCCAGCAAGCGTTCTTCATTTGCCACACGGATATGGGTGAATGCCACTGATACCTTTTCCCTCTTATTCATATCTATGACGGGTTTTACAACAGAAAGCCCTTCGATACTTCCCAAATACAAATCGTCGTTGGCTGCGCGGCACATTGCATTCCAATAGAATTGGTTGGATAACAGTCCGTCTTTTTCGGTATAATTTAAAAAACTGTTGTTTTTAGGGTCGAAGCGGGACAAACCATTGGTCGTTGTTATCCAGATGTATCCCTCTTTATCTTCGGACAGACAGCGTACACTGTTGTTTGTCAGTCCGTCTTCTGTGGTAAAGGATTGGAAAATATACTCCTTATTTTCGTTCAGGGAAGACTTATAGAACCCATATCCGTTACTGCCTACCCATATGGTTCCATCCTTGGATTGGGTGATATAGGTTATTCTTTCTTTTAATTTAGACTCCGGTTCGTCCAGCTTGTTTCGCCAAAGTTGGTAGACCAGTTTGGGAGCTTTCAGACTACTCAGGTCTATACGGCAGAGTCCTTCGGTCAGTCCCAGCCATAAATAGTTATCCCGGTCGATGTAATACCCCGTACAACCTTCAATGCCGCCGATATTCATTCCTTTGAACGGTTCGGTAACGGTCTGGGTCTTCAAGTCATATACATAGATATTAATGCTTGTACATACCCAGATGGCATGGTTCAGGCGATCGTAGCAGATGCTTCCTACCAATCCCCATAAAAAGTCCCACACTTCGCTGTGTTCTATATGATGGAATTGTTTGTTTTGGGGATTCTTCATGTCCACCCATCCTATTCCTCCTCCCCAGGTTCCTATCCAAAGTCTCCCTTCGTCATCGGCGGTAAAGCAACTGACGGAATTATGGCTCAAATGTGCCGGGGCATCGGTGGTATAATGGTCGAATGTATGGGTGCCGGGAGCGCGACGGTTCAGTCCTCCTTCTACCGTCCCTACCCATAAATTACCTGCCGGATCTTCATAAATGGCATTGACGGGATTCTTGGAAAGGCTGCCGGGAAGTGTATGGTTATGATAATAGTTTTGCACGAAAAGCATACGTCGGCTCATCTTGTTCAGTCCTCCTACTTCGGTACCTATCCATGTGATGTCGCCATCAGTCAGCAGGCAGTTAACAAAATCGCAATTGAGCTTATTCCGTCCGCTTTGTCCCTCTCCTTCGCTTGCATCTTTATTGATCCGTTCAAAATTATCGGTCAGGGCATTATATAGGTTGATTCCTTTCAAGGTGGCAACCAGCATGGTATGTTCGCCTGTTTCTGCAATGTCTGTGATAAAGTTCTGTGAGAGAGAGGTATTGTCATTCGGGTCATGCAGATAGAGTTTTATCAGTTCGGTATCCATGTTGTAGCGGAACAATCCTTGTGTGCTTCCTATCCATATCTCGTTTTCTTTTCGGCGGATTACCTGTATGTAAATACCGGGCAGCTGCAATGCCGATGAAACCAATGCAGGTTCCTGAGGTTCCATTGTCGCCTCTTTTATTCTGTATACGCCGTCTTTGTAGTTTATCCACAGATAATCCTCCACCTCACAAATGGCGCGGACGGATTCCCCTGCCGGGAGTTCGCAGACTTTTAATATTTGCCTGACATCTCCTTGTTTGCCAAATGTAATTTTAAATAATTGATTTTCCGAGCAAACCCAGATATTACCTGCCTTACTGTGAAAGATGAAGTGGGCAGGCCGGTTGGAGAATGAGAGTAATTTTCCTTCCGCACTGGCAACTTGTACCATCTGTATTTCTTGTATATCCAGTATATCGATACCCATATCACTGACAGCCCAGATACGTCCGAAATCATCCTCGCGTATATTACTGATGAAATTACTTCGTAACTTGGTGCGTGTTGTTCCCATGTTGAAAGAAGTGAACTCGTAACCATCATAACGTGCTATTCCTTCGCCACGGGTAGCAATCCATAGAAAACCGCGGCTGTCTTTCAATAGGTCATCCACGAAGTTATGCGGCAATCCTGCATCCATCGTGATGGCTGTGAAATTATAGCGTTCAGACCATTTCCCTGTGATGCTTTCCGCCTGTATGTTCAAAGTTGACAGAAGGATGCACAGAACAAATAGTAAAGAATGGTTTTTTATGGTATATAGCTCATTAATGATGTAAAAGTGTACTATTGTTGAAGCAAAGATATACCTTTTCATTTTTCTTTGGAAACAAATAATTCGTTTTTATCCTCCTGTTGCACAAATGTCCACCCTTTAAAGAATATTGTCCACCTGCCCAGGCTTTGTTCGCGGCTATATTTGCACATAGTTAAAATGGAAATGAATAACATGATCCACCGTAGGGGCAGATTGAATCTGCCCGATAACATCCGAAAGGTGTATCTGTGGATGCATTCGGGCGGATTCAATCCGCCCCTACAGTAAATGAACTTAAAATCAATAAGAACGAAATACTATGAAACAGCAACTCTATCCGAAAGGACCGTTCATGAGAATAAAAAGGTTAATAATAAATAGGTTGATTGGTTTAGGCCTGTTAGTTGTAGGCGCACTGGCATCATGCAGTGCACCTACGGCTTTCATGCCTGTTCCCACTCCCAATCCCTGGCCGGATGATTACTCGTCTGTTTCCTCTATGGACCATTATACCCAATGGGGAACGTATAACGTACACGACCCTGCCTGCAAGAAGATAGGAGACACTTATTATATGTACTCCACCGATGCCATCTTTGCCGAAAACCGGAAAGAGGCGGAAGAAAAAAGCGTGCCTTTGGGATTTATCCAAGTGCGTAAGTCAAAAGACCTGGTGCATTGGGACTTTGCGGGATGGGCATTCCCCGAAATACCTGCTCTGGCAGTAGAGTGGGTTCATAGCCAGGCAGACGGAAAAGGGGCAACAAATATTTGGGCTCCCTTCATTATGCCCTATCAGGATATTTATCGTTTGTATTATTGCGTATCGGCATTCGGTAAAAACACTTCTTATATAGGAATGGCGGAATCTGATTCTCCCGAAGGCCCTTGGACGCAGAAAGGATGTGTGGTAAAAACCGGCAAAGGAGATGCCATGAATGCCATAGACCCTTCTGTTATAGAAGATCCGAAGACCGGTAAATGGTGGATGCATTACGGGTCTTATTTCGGCGGTCTGTTTTGTGTGGAGCTCAATCCCCAAACAGGTCTCACCATGCAGCCCGATGACCATGGTCACTTGATTGCCCGCCGTGCCAATTACCGGAGAGATAATCTGGAAGCGCCGGATATAATGTATCATCCGGTACTTGACAAATACTACCTTTTCACATCCTATGATCCGTTGATGACTACTTATAATGTACGCGTAGCTTATTCCGATACCCCCGAAGGGGCTTTCCTTGATTTCTATGGTGAAGATATAAAAGATACCACCAATAATGTCCCCATCTTGACTGCCCCATACCGTTTCGAAAACCATCCGGGTTGGGCGGGGACAGCCCATTGCGGCATTATTGATGCTGGTGGGGGACGTTACTTTATGGCACACCAGGGACGTTTGTCACCCCAAAACCAGTTGATGGACTTGCATGTACGCGAAATGTTTTTTACAGAAAACGGCTGGCCGGTCGTTTCGCCCGAGCGTTATGCCGGTACTGAACCGCGCTCTTTTACAAAGGAAGATTTAATAGGTGAGTGGGAAATCATCCGCATCATGGAGCCGCCTTTGGAACGCAGCCTGGAAGCCGGACAGATACTGTGGGGCGAAGGTGATTTGCGCAAAGGAGAACAGGCATTATCTACCCGTATCACATTTAAGGCAGATGGAACAGCCGGAGATGCCGGGTGGGATTTTAATATCAAAAAGCAACTTCTTAATATCAAAACGCCCCAAGAAGATATAAGCAATTTAATTATCTTTGCCGGACATGACTGGGAAAACGAAACAGAAACCGTTCTCTTTACCGGGCTGGACGCCAAGGGGCACTCCGTATGGGGAAAGAGAATAAAATAAGAAAACTCAATAAATTTACTATCATGAGACTACATCGAACTCTATTTACTGCGCTGGCATTTGCTGCCGGAGTGGCGCTACATGCACAAAATGCACACAATATGGTCGTGCAAACAAACAAGGTAGGGGCAGAGATCCAGCCTACGATGTATGGCTTGTTTTTTTTGAAGACATTAACTACGGAGCCGATGGCGGACTTTATGCCGAACTGATAAAGAACCGTTCCTTTGAGTTCCCTCAAAGTTTGATGGGATGGTCTACCTTCGGCAATGTGAAGCTGATGGACGATGGACCGTTTGAACGCAATCCGCACTATGTACGTCTGAGTGATTCCGGGCACAAGGAAAAACATACCGGCATTGAGAACGAAGGCTTCTTTGGCATTGGCGTAAAGGAAGGAGCTGAATACCGTTTCTCGGTATGGGCGCGTGGAGAAAACCAGAAACTTCGCATCGAACTGATTAAGAATAACACGATGGGCGAGCATCAGGCTTTTGAGACAAAAGACCTTGTGGTTAACTCAAAGGACTGGAAGCAATACGAACTTATCCTGAAATCTCCGGTCACAGAGCCGAAAGCACATCTCCGCATTTTCCTGGAAGGAAAAGGAACGGTAGATTTGGAACACGTTTCCTTGTTCCCCGTAGATACTTGGAAAGGACGCAAGAACGGTCTCCGCAAAGACTTGGTACAGGCATTGTATGACATCAAGCCCGGTGTATTCCGTTTCCCCGGAGGTTGCATCGTGGAAGGTACGGATGAGGCTACCCGCTATGAATGGAAAAATACGGTTGGTGCGGTAGAAAACCGTCCCTTGAACGAGAACCGTTGGCACTATACCTTTAAGCATCGCTTCTTCCCCGACTATTTCCAGACTTACGGATTGGGCTTCTTTGAATATTTTCAGTTATCAGAAGATATAGGTGCCGAACCGCTGCCTATCCTTAATTGCGGACTGATATGCCAGTTCCAGAATGATTCCGAACACCAAATCAGTCTTTCAAAACTTGATACATATATTCAGGATGCATTCGACCTGATAGAATTTGCTAACGGAGACGCCACCACGAAATGGGGTAAAGTCCGTGCAGATATGGGACATCCGGAATCATTCAACCTGAAATTCCTGGGCATCGGTAACGAACAGTGGGGCCCGGAATATCCTGAACGCTTGAAGAAGTTCGTAGAGGTCTTGCGCAAAGCTCATCCCGAAATCAAGATTGTAGGTAGCTCAGGTCCTAACTCGGAAGGAAAAGACTTCGACTACTTGTGGCCGGAAATGAAGAACTTGAAAGTAGATTTGGTAGACGAACATTTCTATCGCCCCGAAAGCTGGTTCCTGGCACAAGGCAACCGTTATGACAACTACGACCGCAAAGGCCCGAAAGTCTTTGCCGGAGAATATGCCTGCCACGGGAAAGGAAAGAAGTGGAACCATTTTAATGCCGCATTGATGGAAGTTGCTTTCATGACCGGAATGGAGCGTAATGCAGATGTGGTACACATGGCTACTTATGCACCGCTTTTTGCCCATGTAGAAGGTTGGCAATGGCGTCCCGACATGATTTGGTTTGATAACTTGAACTCAGTCCGTACTTGCAGCTACTATGTGCAGCAGTTGTATGGTCACAACAAAGGTACGAATGTATTGCCTTTAACGATGGATAAAAAGCCTGTAAGCGGTCAGGAAGGACAAGACGGATTGTTTGCCAGTGCCGTATGGGATAAAGATGAGAAGGCATATATTGTGAAGATTGCCAATACATCGGACGTCGCTCAACCTGTGTCACTGACCTTTGCCGGACTGAAGAAGAACGACAAACTGGTAGAAGGCAAATGCATCACCTTCCAGTCTGCCGATCTGGATAAAGACAATACCTTGGAGAACCCCAATGCCATTACTCCGAAGGAAAGTGCTGTTACTGTGGACGGCAGTCTGCTGAATGTAGAGGTGGCACCCAAGACTTTCGTTCTTTATAAGTTTATCAAGACAAGCAATAAGTAAAAGATGAATCATTTCTTACTATCTCTGATAATGTGTTGGTTTGCAGCCGTTGCCTTTCCGGTAGCGGCTCAGACCGATACTACTTTTGTGGCACAAGGGAATCCGGTCGTTTCCTATAAATACTTGGGTGATCCTGCCGCATTGGTGCACAATGGCACCCTTTATATCTATGCCGGACATGATGAATGCCCTCCTCCCCAACAATACTATCTGATGAATGAATGGTGCATTCTGTCTACCAAAGACATGAAGACATTTACCGAGCATAGTTATAAGATGCAGGCAAAGAGTTTTGAATGGGCGAAAGGCGAGGCATGGGCCAGCCAGGTTATTGAACGTAACGGAAAGTTTTATTGGTATGTTACGGTAGAGCATAAGGACATTCCCGGTAAGTCTATCGGGGTGGCTGTGGCCGATTCTCCCGTAGGACCTTTTAAGGATGCCCGTGGTTCCGCCTTGATTACCAATGATATGACTACGGAATATACAAAGATAGCTTGGGATGATATTGAACCCACGGTATTTATTGACGATGACGGTCAGGTATACCTTATTTGGGGAAATACCCAATGTTACTATGCCAAGTTGAAAGAGAACATGACGGAGCTGGACGGTCCGATAGTCCCCATTAATCTTCCTCGCTACACCGAAGCTCCGTGGATACATAAGCGTGGTGACTGGTATTATCTTTCTTATGCTTCGGAGTTTCCGGAAAAGATTTGTTATGCCATGAGCAAAAGCATTACAGGTCCGTGGGAGTATAAGGGAGTACTGAATGAATTGGCAGGGAACTCAAATACAAACCATCAGGCCATTGTAGAGTTTAAGGGTGATTGGTATTTCATTTATCACAATGGTGCCATCAATCCTCATGGTTGCGGTTTCCGCCGTTCACTCTGCATGGATAGGTTGTATTATAATCCGGATGGAACGATGAAACGGGTTATTATGACTACTGAAGGGGTACAGGAATAATTCCCTTTCTCTACATATCGCTAAAGTGATAAGTAAGATAGAAATATATCTTATCTATCTATTAATAATGTATTGTTCTGCAATCCTTGCTGAAAAAGTAGGAATGCAGAACAATATTTTTTCTACCGGCTTATTGTTTGACGATTCACGGGGGATAATTTACAAGTTGGATAGAGGATTGAGGATGGTAAAATAAAGCATATGCCCATATGTAATCTGTTGATTACTAAATAAATATTTATATTTATGTGATATGTCCGGTGTGAAAACAGATTGTTTGATTACTAGTATATTTAGGTATGGGTAAGTTCTTTGAGAACTAGGACATCTGTTAGAATTTAGATTAATGGTGCAAATATATAATATATTTTAATATCATCTCCCTACTTATAGAATTATTTTCCGATTTAACTCATATTTCTTCCTTATTGCAGCCTTTAAAAGTCTTTTCAAAGCAAATCTTTGACATAAGTAGATGCTTATCTTTATTTTAATATAGGTATATTTGATAGAAATAGGGTAGAAAATATGGCTTCATATAGAGTTTAGTTCCATCATTTAAACCTCTTAATCAAGGTATTTAAGAGTGGATAAGTTCTCAAAGAACTTATTAAGAAGTCCTTTTAGGATTTAGGAAAAAACTTTAAATTCAAAGCTATGTTTAAACAACTAAAGTCAGTTAGCATGCTGTTGTTTCTCTTGACGGTGTCGACAGGAACAGTTTATTCAGAGACTGGTGGAAGTGCACTCAATGTTTCCGCAGTGCAGCAGAGTAGTACTTGTACAGGTGTAGTGAAAGATGCGACAGGTGAAACCATTATCGGTGCATCCGTGGTAGTGAAAGGTACAACGAATGGAACAATTACCGGACTCGACGGTGATTTCTCTTTGAGCAACGTGAAAGTGGGAGATATGATTGTAATCTCCTTTGTAGGCTATCAAACTCAGGAAGTTAAGTTCACGGGACAACCATTGAATATTACCCTAAAAGACGATACACAAACCTTGGATGAGGTTGTTGTGGTAGCATTCGGTACACAGAAGAAAGTAAATGTGACGGGTGCCGTGTCTACGGTAGGTGCGAAAGAAATTTCAGCGCGTCCTGTTAACTCTACAGTAGAAGCTCTGCAAGGTGTGGTTCCGGGTATGAACATTTCTACCGGTGATGCCGGAGGCTCCTTGGGAGGAAGCAAGAAATTCAACATTCGTGGCGTCGGAACCATTGGTGCGGGATCAAAAGTAGAACCATTGGTACTTATTGATGGTATGGAAGGCGATATGAATGCTATCAATCCCCAGGATATCGAGAACATTTCTGTATTGAAGGATGCCGCCGCCTCTTCTATTTATGGTTCGCGTGCGCCCGGTGGTGTTATTTTGATTACGACCAAGAAAGGTAAAGCAGGAAAGACGGTGGTGAACTATAACAATAACTTCCGTTTTGTTTCTCCTCTGAATATGCCGGAAATGGCTGATTCTTATAACTTTGCACTTGCTATCAACGACCAGTTGACTAATGGCGGTCAAACCCCGATGTATAGCCAGACAAAGCTGCAACAGATTCTGGACTTTCAGGCAGGGAAAAGTACACAATACATGTGGGCAACCGATGCCGGAAGATGGAACTCATTTGATGATCCTCAGCGTAAGGATGTAATGCCTACCGCCAATACCGATTGGCTGAAAACATTGTTTGGCAATAGCTTTACTCACGAACACTCTTTGAGTGCAAATGGGGGTACGGATAAAGTACAATATTACCTTTCTGCCAACTATTTGGATCAGGGCGGTTTGTTGAAATATGGCGATGATAACAAGCAGCGCTACTCTTTTACCGCAAAGATCAATGCTGATCTGGCCAAATGGCTGAAAGTAAGCTATAGTATGCGTTTTAACCGTACTGACTATGAGGCTCCTTCATTTGCCGGAGGCGATGTAAAAAGTAACGTGTTCTATTTTGACGTATGTCGTTACTGGCCGGTAATTCCTGTGGTAGATCCTAATGGCTTCTATACCGTTGAGTCTAAGATCTATCAGTTGACAGAGGGTGGACGTTATAAGTCACAGGCAGACGTGATGGCTCACCAACTTGCTTTCATCATTGAACCGATTAAGGATTGGAAGATCAATGTAGAATTGAATTATCGTTCCAACTATGACTTTAACCATACCGATTATCAGACGGTTTATGGCTATGATGTGAATAAGAATCCTTATATCGTTGCCAATCAGACTTCCAGTGTGACTGAATATGCATACAAGAGTAATTTCTTTAATCCGAATATTTTCACCGAATATTCCAAGTCCTTGGAAAGCGGGCACGACTTTAAAGTGATGTTGGGTTTCCAGAGCGAACTCTTCAAACAACGTGATATTACTGCCAGTCAGGATGGTATCATGTCCGGTGTTCCTACTTTGAATACCACTCAGACCAATGCACAGAACAGAGGTGGTTACTCTGAATGGGCAACCGCCGGTTTCTTCGGACGTATCAATTATGATTATAAGGGACGCTATCTGGCAGAAGTTAATATGCGTTATGATGGAACTTCACGTTTCCTGAGAGACAACCGTTGGAACTTGTTCCCTTCATTCTCACTGGGATGGAACATTGCCCGTGAAGCATTCTTTGAGGATCTGACAGATTTAATCAGTACGCTTAAAATACGCGGATCATGGGGCGAACTGGGTAACCAGAACACAGACAACTGGTACCCCTTCTACCGCACTATTGATATAAACAAAGACCAATGGGGCAACTATGCATTGGGAGGCTGGTTGGTGAACGGTGCGAAGCCTAATATCTCTAAAGAATCAGCTTTGGTATCTTCCTTGTTGACTTGGGAAAAGACTCAAACTTTGGATTTAGGTTTTGACTTATCTATGTTGAACAACCGCTTGAATGTAGCATTCGACTATTTCCAGCGTAAATCAAAAGACATGGTGGGACCTGCTCCCGAACTTCCTAATATATTGGGTATTGGCGTTCCTAAAGTCAATAATCTGGATATGACTTCCAAAGGTTGGGAAATACAAGTGAACTGGCGCGACCAAATACAGGACTTTAAGTATGGTGTCACTTTGTCATTGTCAGATAATCAGGTAGTTATTGACAAATATCCTAACCCATCCAATACGATTTTGGATAAAGACAATAACAATACCTACTATGCAGGTGCCCATGTTGGTGACATTTGGGGATTCCAGACCATTGGCATTGCACAGAACGACCAACAAATGAAAGATCATCTGGCAAGTTTGCCCAATGATGGTCAGGATGTGTTGGGTTCCGGATGGGGAGCAGGTGACGTGATGTATGCCGACTTGAATGGCGACGGCCAGATAAGTAGAGGAAACAAGACCCTGTCAGATCATGGCGACTTAAAGAAGATTGGAAACAGTACGCCGCGTTATAATTTCGGTTTGAATCTGGACGCTGCGTGGAAAGGCTTTGATTTGAAACTATTCTTCCAGGGAACTTTGAAGCGCGACTATATGCCTGCATCCAGCTCTACTATGTTCTGGGGTGCTGTGGGCTACTGGCAGACTAACATCTTTAAGCCCCATTTGGACTACTTCCGCCCCGAAGACACTACCAGTCCGTTGGGAGCAAACCTAGGTGCCTACTATCCGCGTCTTTTGGAGAGCGATAGAAACCGTGCTCCGCAGAGTCGTTATTTGCAGAATGCAGCTTATTGCCGCTTGAAGAATGTAACGTTGGGTTATACATTGCCGAAGGCATTGACCGATAAATTCTGTGTAAGCAACCTGCGTTTCTTTGTTTCGGCTGAAAACTTATTTACTATAACCAGTCTGTGCGACACTTTCGATCCCGAAACTGTCGGTGTCGGTAACTGGGACGGATGTACCTATCCGCTGTCAAAGACTGTATCATTCGGTTTAAGTGCAACATTTTAAATGATAGACAATTATGAAAAAATATATCGGACTTTTTACAATAGGAACATTGCTGTTGGGCGGACTGACCGGTTGCAATGATTTTCTGGACAGGGAACCGTTAGACAAGGTTATTCCCGAAAACTATTTCGCATCTGAAAGTGATCTGGCTGCATATACTATTAATGCTTATCCGTTTGAAACCGTAACAGACGCTTATGGTATAAATTTCTTTGGCAAGGACAATGATACGGATAATCAAGCCAGTGGAGATTCACCGGCATTTTGGATTCCCGGACAGAAGAAGGTTCCATCAGGAGAAGGGGAATGGGATTGGACAAAGATACGTGCATGTAACTATTTCTTTGACAATACGTTGCCTAAGTTTGAAGCAGGCGTTATAACCGGTAATCAGGATAATGTGAAGCACTACATCGGAGAAATGTATGTGATCCGTGCCTATAACTATTACAAGAAACTGGTTTCTTTGGGAGACTTGCCTATTGTAACAACCGCATTGCCCGACGTGGAGGAAACATTGACGGAAGCCAGCAAGCGCCAGCCCCGCAATAAAGTAGCCCGCTTTATTCTGGATGATTTGCAGAAAGCGACGGAGTTACTCTCGGACAAAGCCCCCGGAGGCAAGAACCGTATCAGTAAGAATGTAGCTTATTTGCTCCGTGCCCGTGTTGCCCTTTTCGAAGCAACTTGGGAAAAATATCATAAAGGAACGGCTTTTGTTCCCGGAGGAAAAGGTTGGCCCGGTGATGCTGCCGATGTAAGCGGATTCAATATCGATACCGAAATAGCCTATTTCTTGGATGAAGCCATGAAGTCTTCTAAAGTAGTGGGCGATTATATTGTGGATAAATTGGCAGACAATACCGATACTCCCGAAGGCATGAATGCTGCGATGGTTTCCCTCAATCCTTATTATACAATGTTCTGTGACGAGAATATGGAAGGCTATGATGAAATCCTGATGTGGAAGCAATTCAAGGAAGGCTTGGTAACCAGTAATTTACAGATGGAACTGGAACGTAACGGCGGAGGTTCCGGATGGACTCGTGGAATGGTCAACTCTTTCTTGATGCGTAATGGTTTGCCTGTTTATGCTGCCGGTTCGGGATATAATCCTGAATGGGAGAAAGAAGGAGTAAACTCTACCTTGAAAGACCGTGATTCCCGCATCGTCATCTTTACCAAGAAGCCGGGCGATGCCAATACTGAAGATGAAGGCGATGTGAACTATTATGGTGATGATGGAGTACCGAGTTATTGCACTATTCGCTTTATATATGGCGATAAAGGAAGTTTGGCAACCACCGGTTTCATAATCAAGAAGGGCAAGCATTATTCCAGCCACATGGCTAATGACCACAGTGCGGGAACTTCGGGAGGTATCGTTTTCCGTGCTGCCGAGGCTATGTTGATATACATGGAGGCTTCCTATGAGAAGAGTGGCAATATTGACGGAACGGCTTCCGCATATTGGAAAGCATTGCGCCGCCGTGCCAAGGTAGACGAGGATTTCAACAAGACAATTGCCGCAACGGTTATGTCCGAAGAAGCCAAAGGTGATTTTGGTGCTTATTCTCACGGACAACTGATTGATGCTACTTTGTATAACATCCGCCGTGAACGCCGTAATGAGCTTTGTGTAGAGGCTCTTCGCTGGGAAGACTTGAAACGTTGGCGCGCATGTGACCAGTTCATTTCAAAACCTTATCGCGTGGAAGGTATGCTGTATTGGGGAAGCAAATATGAGGAATAGTTGAAAGATTTGTGTAAAGTAGATCCTGCAGAAGGAAATATGTCTTCACCTGATTTGAGCAAATACATTCTTCCGTATGAGAAGATAACAAAGAATAATCTGGTTGCAGATCAGAATGGTTTCCTCTTTACTCCGGCACATTATCTGAACCCGATAGGTATGGCTGTATTCCGTCAGACTGCTTCTGATAAGAATGACTTTACGACTTCCGTGGTTTATCAAAATCCCGGATGGAAGATTGAAGGAGATACAGGCGCACAACCTGTGGAATAATAAAATATAGAAATCCGGATTGTGCCGCAATCTCTTTTCTGAAAGAGAGTGGTAACAATCCGGATTGACTGAATAGTAAACTGTGATTTTAGTTTTTGATAAGTTCTACCTCTTTTATTTTACAGGTAATCAGATTATCCTTTGCAGGTAGAGAATTGGAAAAAGAGAAGCGTATAGTAAGTTATACGCTTCTTTTTTATGCTTTCACACAGTAGTGGTTCAATCCATCTTTATAATCCTATTGCGCACCTGCCTCAGAATCTTTTGCAGCTCAAATACCTTCTTAGGATACTTTTCCGCCACATTCTCCTGTTCGTTCACCTTCTGCATTTCATATAGCTGAGGAACATTCAGGTTTCCTGTTTCTATCTTTTCTGCTCTCATAAAAGTAGTCGGATCATCATTCGGTTCAATATACTTCCAGTCTTTAGTGCGGACGGATAAGGTGTGATTCATAGACTGTTCCACTATCCAAGGACGGTCGGTTTTGTCTGTCCCAATCAAGTTGCCCAGACGGTTATAGCTGTCCGGCGCACTGCCTTTGGGCAGTTTGGCATCAACCAACGCACCCAGAGAGGCTAGCCAGTCTATTTGTGACATCAATAGATCCGAATCTCCTGTCTCCTTTATCTTCTTGGGCCAGCGTACAATGACCGGAACCGCAGTTCCGCCCTCAAAGGCACTATATTTATTGCCTCTGAATGGGCCGGCAGGACTATGGCCATTCAGTAATTCTTCTGCCTTATCCATGTATCCGTCATCCACTACCGGGCCGTTGTCGCTGGACAAGATAATCAGGGTATTCTCTGCCAACCCCAGTTTATCCAGTGTTTCCATAATCTGACCTACTGTCCAGTCGAACTGAGCAATGGCATCTCCACGCAATCCCATCGGATTCTTTCCACGGAAACGGTCGTGAGGGAAGCGGGGAACGTGAACATCGTTTGTGGCAAAATACATAAAGAACGGCTCATCCTTATGCTGCTTGATGAAGTCGATGGCATGGACGGTAATGGAATCGGCAATGTTTTCATCTTTCCAAAGCGCTTTGCCTCCGCCTTTCATGAATCCGATGCGGCTGATGCCGTTTACGATGGACATATCGTGTCCGTTGCTAGGGTGCAGGTTATAGAGCAGTTCGGGGTTGTTTCTTCCGGTGGGCTCTCCTTCGAAGTTCTTGGTATAGCTCACTTCTATGGGGGAAGAAGGATCATAGTTGGCTACTTGTCCGTTTTCAATGAATACACAGGGTACGCGGTCGGCGGTGGCGGCCATGATGTAGTGGTAGTCAAAGCCGATGTCGGCCAGGGCAGCGGGTAGAGGGGCGTTCCAGTCTTGTGCGCCTGTCTTGTCTCCCAGGCCCAAATGCCATTTGCCGATGGCGGCTGTGGTATAGCCTACACTTTTAAACATATCTGCCATGGTGTATTGTTCCGGGCGGATAATCATCTTTACGTCGCCTGCGGCAATATCTGTATCCGGTCTGCGCCATGCATATTCTCCGGTCAGCAAGGAGTAACGCGAGGGGGTGCTGGTGGCTGCAACGGCGTGGGCGTTGGTAAAGCGGATGCCTTGTGATGCCAGTTTGTCTACATTCGGGGTTTCTACGTTCTTGGCTCCGTAGCATTTCAGGTCTCCATAGCCCAGGTCGTCTGCCAAGATGACGATTACATTCGGCTTTTTAGGGTCTTGTGCATTGTTTTTGTGAACTGTTTTTGCCGTGGCATAGTTACAGGCGGCTAGTGAGGCAAGCAGGGATATGCCTGCGTAATTTCTGTTTTTCATATTTGTTTATTTAAGGTTTGATTCAGGTGAACTGTGGCAAAGTTATCAAGAAAAAACCGAAGTGGCAAAAGGTACTGGAAAAACTTGACGATGTGGATGGCTCAAAGAAGCTAACACCATCTGCTATGCACCCGGAATTAGGATTGCATCCAAAAATCCTTCAAAAGCTTCATTTACTTGTAATATATTGTCTATCAATCTATTATCATGAACGAGTTATAGGATATTCCTTCATGAATGATTCATCTCTTTTGTTATGAATTTATTATTCATGTTTTTTTTTCGTATTTCTAAGGTGGTAATATACCGAATGTGATATTTAAAATAGCTATTTTCAGGTGTTTATGGCGTGTGCTAGAGGAGTGATAATTAACTGCAAATATCCGGAGAAAGGTTGTTTTTTATCTTGTTAAAGTTGTGTTTTCTGCCATTCGCTATTATCATTTCACTATAGTGAGGAGATTTTATTACTTAAGTGATGAGAAGTGATTGCTTTAGTGATAAGATCTCATCACTATAGTGAAACGATATTCGTGAACGGCAGAAAAACTGATTTCGACAGGGAGAAAAGTGGAAAATATATGAGAATGCCAGTGCAAAACACTATGGGATAACCCGCATGGGAATCTTTGTTGGGTTGTCCTGTGGACTTGATCAGAATGCGTGACTGGATGGATGAATATTTAAGACGGGAAATTGAAAAGGAGGTTCTTTATGTGTGATAAAGGTGATGAACTTCTTTCTTATACTATAATCCCTCCCCCCAACACTACATCCTCCCGATAGAAAGCGGCGGATTGTCCCGGAGCAATGGCAGCGAGCGGTTCATGCAATTGTACGTGCAGGGTATTATCGGGCAACAGGGTTACGGTGCATCGGTTGGCTTGTTTCCGATAGCGTATTTTCACGATTACATCGTCTTTGCCTAGCAATGAAGCGGGGTTGGTGATGTTCCACTCCTTCAGTTTCATTTCTGTCTTTTCCAATGCTTTCAGGTCACTCAGTATGACTTTGTTCTCTTTGGGGAAGATATCTTTAATAAAAACGGCACGGTTCAGATCAATGCCTAAACCTCGTCTTTGCCCTATGGTATAGAAAGGGTATCCTTTGTTTCGTGCAATAAAATTGCCCATTTCATCGAAGAATTTGCCCGGATGGATACTTTCTTCGGGTACTTCTTTTCGCAGGAAAGTGCGGTAGTCCATGGGGCAGAAGCAAACTCCGAGGCTATCTCGCTTTCGGGCCGCTTTCAGGAAACCACGTTCTGCGGCTATTTCGCGGACACGGGTTTTGGTCAGTTCTCCCATAGGGAGTAACATGCGTTGCAAAATGTCCTGCGGGAGTCCCCATAAAAAGAAGGATTGGTCTTTGTCCGGGTCGGTACCGGCAGTGATATGGTAGAAACCGTCTATAAGTTGTCGGCGTACATAATGTCCGGTCGCGAAGTGAAAAATGCCCATTTCATCGGATATTTTCTTTAGGAGAGGCCATTTCAGATAGTTGTTGCATAGGGTGCAAGGCACAGGAGTATGGCCTGTCATGTATTCATTGATAAAATAGTCGATGATGGTTTTCCGGAAAGTGTCGCGTACATCATGAGTGATATGTGTAATGCCCAAACGCTCACATAAACTGCGTGCGTCATCCAAGTATTCTGTATCGCCATCCTTTTCATAAAAACGAAAGGTGATGCCGGTTACTTCATATCCTGCATCTTGTAGTAACAGGGCGGCTACGGAGCTGTCCGTGCCTCCACTCATTCCAAGCAAAACTTTGTTATTCGGTTCCATTTTCTTTATAGCTATAACAGATTGGTAAGGACAGATGCCGGAACCTCCATCTTAGAGAAAGCGAATAGTTTCTTGCCAAGGTCTTTTAGGGAGGCACCGATGTGGTATACGTCGGAATTATCTATAATAAGGAAGCGGTCATGAGCTTGTCGGTAGGTTCTTATATTTATAGGTGGATATTGGTTGTTGTGCTGGGTGAGGTCTAGCTGGAGTTGTGGTGTGATCCGTTGCGTATAGATGGTTGCATTTACTCCGGTGGTCCGCTTGGAGAGCATGAGGAGTGTGTTTTCATCCACATAGTTGTCTATAAGGATTAGGGAGCTCTTTGCAGATTTTATAAGGTTGGTGGCGAAAGTATAGGCATCAAAAATCTGTCCGTCAAAGAAGATTCCCTCGATGGGTGGGAGAGAGGTGCGGACGAAAAAGTCAATTTTTTCGTTTAACTTAGTTAGTTGTATATCATAAGAAAGGAACTTTGCATCTACCTTTTGTTCAAGGCTGTTTAAGCGTTGGTTTATGGCATAACCTTTTAATAAATAATCCTTTAAGACTTGATTTGCCCAACGACGGAATAAGGTGGCGTTTTTGCTGTTGACACGATAACCTACAGAAATGATAGCGTCCAAATTATATGTTTTGGTTTTGTATGATTTGCCATCTGAAGCAGTTAGTTCCAAAATGGAACATACTGAATTTTCGTCCAACTCGCCGCTTTGGAATATATTCTTAAGATGCTTAGTGATAGCTTGGCGTTTGGTCTCAAATAACTCTGCAATCTGCGCTTGGGTCAGCCACACCGTTTCATCTTCAATGCGCACTTCCATCTTTACAGTTTCATCCGGCTGGTATAGTATGATTTCTCCTTGTTGTTCCATGTGTTCGTTTTTAGGGTTTGCAAAGCTAAGAAATATAAATCAGATTATTGGCCAATTAATCGGATTCTGATAGGATTATAATAAAATTATTCCCCTATCTGCCAATACATAATACTGGCAGATAGGGGAAAATGAAGAAGAATCGTTTTATCTTATTTCATCGGCACCAGCGTGAAGCCCCAATGATATTCCTTGTTGGCAGGCAATGAATGTTCCGGCAACGGGCGGTCGCCCCAACTGTCGTAACCGGCTACACCTTGTTGCTTCATATCTACACATACTTCCACAAAGTTGCGCGGAGTGATGTCGTTGATATGTGTCATGCGGCGTAATACGTTCTTTGCTGCTTCTTCGTTATGGTTGGCAACTTCTTCGGGAGTGAAGTTGTTCCACTGACGGGGACGGTTGATGGTTTCTTCAGAGTCGAAATCTTCTACCGAATTGCGCAAGGCGTTGAAACCGATTGTTTGGTCGGCACGTACCAATAAGCCTTTTCCGCCTTTGCGGCTCAATTCTACCCAACGGGTGTCGGTGCGGTGGCCGTTTTCCTGCGGACGTACATAGTTGTTTGTGTACATCTGGTCGGCGGTGGTGCGGTAAAGGTCTACAAAGCTGCCTGCGTTGCGGTCAATGTAGTTTTCTCCCGGTCCGCGACCAAAGTATTCTACCTGATTCATGTCGGCAGGCAGACGGAAACGTACACCGATGCGAGGCACATTCAGCTTGGAGGAAGCGAGGCGCTGGGCGTCTTGTCCCGGAGTGAAGGTAGCCATGCGGGTAGCTTCGGATACTTCTGTGGTTGCGGCTTGCATATCAGTAGAAGTAAAGGTAATGTCTGCATGAACCACGCCATCGGGATAGATGGTATATTTCACGATATACAAGTTGCCTGCCGCCAGTAAGTAATTGGCTGTCAGTATGGTCTTGTTTCCATCGGTTTCTGTGGTAACATCTGTTACATTGAAATTCTTGCTGGATTGTTTCCATATCTGTTCACGTTTAGGCTCTCCGTTGCCATAGTCGTTATCAGTCGGTGCACGCCAGAAGTTGGGCTGGATACCAAAGCCTTCGGCAAAATATTCCGTGCCGTTTACTTTATAAGAGGTAACAAGGCCTTCTTTCTTGTTGAATACAAACTGCATACGCGGAGAAGATACGGTTACCACGTCTCCGTCGGTGCTGACGTTTGTCTTTCCACCGGCTTTATGTTCGGCTACGGCCAGCGGCTCGATAGGCAGACGGAATTGTTCGGATGCTATATCGAATCCGGCAGGGATCAGAGATTCGGGTTCGGTAGTTGTTACTACGAAGTCTACGAAATATTCCGTTCCGGCTTTAGGCTTCAATCCGTTTACGTTGATATTCAATTCTTTGGAATCTTGTGGCTCAATGTCGAGTGATACCTTTCCGCCTTTTACAGTCTTGCCGTTGGCTTTCACTGTATAGCTTATCATGTATTTCTTCAGATTCGTGAAATAGAAACGGTTCTTTACCAGGAACTTGCCTGCGGCAGCGTCTATGGCCTCAAAACCTACGTTCTGATGTGCATATTTCACTTCTGTCATGGCAGGATGCGGAGTGCGGTCGGGGGCTATGATTCCGTTGCACAAGAAGTTACCGTCACTGGGTGCATTTACGCCGAAGTCGCCTCCGTATGCCCAGTATTCGCGTCCGTTTTCATCTTTCTGCAATAATCCTTGGTCTATCCAGTCCCAAATGTAACCACCCTGCAAGTTGGGATATTTGTAGATGGCTTCCCATTGTGCTGCCAGGTTACCATTAGAGTTACCCATGGCGTGTGAATATTCGGATGGCGCTACAGGACGGTCGCTTCCTTTCTTTCCTATTTGTTCCAGCCAGGCTGCACTGGGGTATTGGGGCACGTACATATCCGTGTTCCATTCCCAAAGGGCGCGTTCGTAGTTCACGGGGCGGTTCATGCCTTTTGTTTCGCGTTCTTTCAACCACAGATAAGTCTGATAGAAGTTGTAACCGTTTCCGGCTTCGTTGCCCAGTGACCAGATGGCTACTGAAGGATGATTCTTGTTGCGTTCATACATATTGATGGTGCGGTCCATGTGCGGTTTCAGCCATTCGGGGTTGTTGCCCAGTGTTCCGCCGCGGCTCAGGTTGTAATACATACCATGGCTTTCAATGTTGGCTTCATCATATACATAAATGCCGTATTCATCGCATAATTCATAGAACTTGCGGTCTTGCGGGTGGTGGCAGAGGCGCACACTGTTGATGTTATGCTGTTTCACCAGGGTAAAGTCCTTGCGCATCAGTTCCTCAGGTACATAATGCCCTGTTTCGGGGTTATGTTCGTGTATATTCACACCTTTCAGTTTGATGGGTTGTCCGTTGATGAACAGGCAAACGTATGGTTTGCCGTTTTCTGCCAACTGGTCGGTCGGCTTTATTTCGAAACGGCGGAAGCCTACATTATAAGGAATGATTTCGGTTGTTTTTCCTCCGTCTTTCAGTGAAATAAGCAGTTTGTAAAGGTTGGGCTGTTCGGAAGTCCAGGTCTTTACATTGTTTAATGCGGCTTCAAAAGAGATATTTTGCTGTCCGTCGGCAGTTACATTGCAAGGTGCATTGCCTTCGGCGACTACTTTCTTTGCAGCATCCAGCAATTCATAAGACACATTTACGTCTTTGCCTGTTGTGGCATGGTTGGCAACATCTACATTCAGTTTGAAGATACCGTTCTTATAGGTATCATCCAATGTAGACACTACGTTGAAGTCTTTGATGTGAGTCTTGGGTTGTGAGAACAGGAATACATCGCGTTCAATGCCGCTTATGCGCCAGAAGTCCTGGCATTCCAGGTAAGAGCCTGTGCTCCAACGGAATATTTTGACCACCAGTGAATTCTTTCCCGGTTTCAGGTATTTGTTGATTAAGAATTCAGCAGGGTTTTTAGAGTCCTCGCTATATCCCACTTCTTGTCCGTTGATATATACATATACACCGGATTTTGCTCCTTCCAGGTGGAGGAATATGTCGCGTCCGTCCCAGTCGGCGGGTACTTCAATGTCACGCTGATATACGCCTACCGGATTGGCTTCGGGCAGTTGCGGCGGTTGTGGGTTTCTCGGTTTGAACTCGTAACCATGGTTGGTGTAGATTGCTACTCCGTAGCCTTGCGTTTCCCAGTTACCCGGAACCTTGATCTCTTTCCAGGCAATACTGGTGCCGGGTTGCTCAATGTTGGCAGGCAGGTCTTTATATGCGTCTACATAATAAAAATTCCATGTACCGTTTAGTAATTTGTAGTAAGGGCTGTTTTCGTACTTGCCTGTCAGGGCTTGGGTGCGGTTGTCATAAGACATAAATGCTGTACGCGGAGCTTCCTTGTTGACTGCTACGGTTTGAATGTCTTGCCAATAGGGTAGTTTAGAGTCTTCTGCGTGAAGAATCTGTGTTGATAACGCGCATACAGCGGCGCCAAATAGGTATTTAACTAAGGTTGTCATTATTAGGTATATAGATTGTAGTGGAAAAATGAAAAAGAAAGGACGCTATTGCTGGCGTCCCCCTTAAGTCCTTTTATTTTAGAAAAAAGCAACTATTTGATTGCATCTGCCAATTCAGCGCCAGCTTTAAACTTGGCTACCTTCTTTGCAGCAATAGTAATTGTTGCTTTTGTTGATGGATTGATACCTGTTCTTGCGATTCTTTCAGAAACTGAGAAAGTTCCGAATCCAACTAGTGATACTTTGTCCCCTTCTTTCAGGGCACCTGTTACAGCTGAAACAAAAGCTTCAACTGCTCTCTTTGCGTCGATTTTGCTCAAGCCGGCTTCAGCGGCTACTGCGCTGATAAGTTCTGTCTTATTCATAACGAAAATGATTAATTATTAAATGTAACACAAAAGTTTTACCAAAATCAGTGACAAATATATGCTTTCAAAATTAGAAATCAAACAGATAGCCTAAAAAAGATGCTCGAAAGATCAAAAAATCGTAAGAGAAGGGGCTTTTTCTGCTAAATAACAGAATAAAATCGTAAATTTGCACGCAATCAATGATTTATAGACGAAGAATAATTTATGAATAGTATACCTACAGTTACCAAGAATTTATTGATAATAAATGTATTGTGTTTCTTTGGCGGGGTGGTAGCCATGAAGTATGGAGTGAACCTGACTGACTTGCTGGGATTACACTTCTTTATGGCATCTGATTTTAATCCGGCGCAGTTGATTACTTATATGTTCATGCATAGTGGGTTTCAACATATTTTCTTTAACATGTTTGCTTTGTGGATGTTTGGCCGCACGCTTGAACAGGTTTGGGGTCCCAAGCGTTTCTTATTCTATTATATACTGTGTAGTATAGGTGCCGGACTGGTACAGGAATTGGTGCAATATATACAATATACTACTGAACTTTCGCATTATGACAGCGTGAATACGGGTATTGCAGTGATTCCGATGGCCGAATATTTGAATTTGATGACTACGGTGGGGGCTTCGGGAGCTATATATGCTATTTTGCTGGCTTTCGG